>ENA-OPTA01001828-OPTA01001828.1-human-gut-metagenome-genome-assembly--contig:-NODE-1828-length-12168-cov-9.169570_pt1 | contig 12168 bp, 8 predicted proteins | sample MGYA00241813_ERZ501917 | MGnify/ENA primary metagenome ERZ501917 (study PRJEB25962, sample SAMEA2042408) | human gut metagenome | biome: human gut; feature: human-associated habitat; material: faeces...
TTGTGTGGTATATAAAAGGCAACTATATTTCAAACACGGCTGCCCATCGGGGTGCAATACAAGCAAGTTGCTATCCGATGACCTTAAAAACGAATTGTACTACGATGGTTTTTGAAAAGTTCTGTATCACTACTCGCACCAAGAAAAACCAGTACACGTTGTGTACTGGTTTTTCTTTTTGTCTGCACAATGGAAGGGGCTCGAACAAGGCGGCGGCGCACAGCGCCGCAAGCAATCAGCCCAGTGGGCTGTTGCTTAGAGTTACGGGTTGCGGCTCCCAGCATCCGCCTCGTGCCTTGGGTGGCACTTGCGTCCTGCTGGCCGCTGCCCCAACAACTCCTCCTTGCATCGGCCACCGGCCGCAGTCGTCGTTGTTGCAGGTCCCAATGGTTAGGAATGTCTACCGTGGAAGCTGTGGATCGAAAGATTTCATGGCTTTTTTGTTTTGTAAGCCATGGTTGCACGGTTTCTGCACGGTTTTTGCACGGTCGGTGTTATCCATGTCCGATGATGTAGGGCGCTGTATTGCATTGCAATCAGTGCCCTTTTTTGCATCAGGTGAGCAGGGCCAAGCGCAGCTTTGCCTTCATTTCCGGGTCGGCATCCTTGAGCAATTCCAAAAGAGCCGTCATGGAGATGGTGGGTTCGCCACCGACCTGCTGCGGGATTTCCTGCGCCGGGAGGCTCTCCCCGTCGAATTGCCCAAAATACGCCGGGAAAGTTCTACTTGAACCGAATCCGGAACCAGTATATAATTGGGTCAGAAATCAATTGCAGAAAAGGATGATTCCCAATGGCGCGCAGATACGACAGCAAAGAAGCAAAACGGCGGATTTTGACCGCCTGTGTCCGGCTTTTTCTGGAAAAAGGCTACACGAACACCAAGGTAGCAGAAATTTTAAAGGAAGCAGATGTTTCTGCCGGGTCGTTCCAGAACATTTTCCACACCAAGGACGGCGTGCTGACCGAGCTGATCAGCATGATGTTCAGCAGGCAGTTCGGCGCGGTAAGGCCGCTGGCGGCAAACGCCCCCTCGCCGGTGTACCTCTACGCAGTGGAGACGGCTTTGCAGCTGGCGGTGACCGAGTTGAGCGAGAATCTGCGGGATATCTATGTGGAGGCGTACACCTTCCCCGCCACGGCGGAGATCATCCACCGCAGCACCACGGCCGAGCTGCAGGCGGCGTTCAGCACGTATCTGCCCGGGTGCGCCGAGTGCGATTTCTATGAGATAGAGCTGGGCACGGCTGGCATGATGCGCGGCTACATGGCACGGCGGTGCGACCCCTACTTTACGCTGGAGCGCAAAATACGGCGCTATCTGAGCATGAGCCTGAGTGCGCTGCAGGTCCCCGCGCAGGAGCGCGAGCAGGTCATCGCTTTTGTGGCGGAGATCGATATGCTTGCCGAGGCGCGGAAGGTGGTAGATGCCGTGCTTGCATCGCTGTCCGTGCAGTTTGATCTGAAAGGATAACAAGGTTTGATGACAAGGAGGGAGCTCTATGAAAAAACATATAAAGCGAATCTCCCTTATTATTGTCTGTATCATCCTTCTCCTTGTCGGAAGCTTCTGTATCTATTATTTTTCCCGCTTCCGCACGCTCTCTTCCATTCAAAAAGTCACTTCTTATGAAGATGGATACAACCTTTATCAGATAGACATCAAATACGATTATGATCTGGATCAGATCATTGACTACGGAATCACAGACAACCAAAGTATGATCGACGCAATTATCAAAGAAGCTCTTCCCCTGCTGCCTGTTAAGATCAAAGCTCCTGATTTCGGATGCACTGCGTTTACAATGACAGATAACCAGAATCAGGTTCATATGGGCCGAAATTATGATTTTACCTGCTCAGTGTGCAGGGCCCGGCACTGGTTACGGATTTTGTGCGCAACGTCAACAACTTCAACGTCATCTACCTGCTCACACAGGACGTTTATATCACCAAGGATCAGGCGCTGGCTTCCTCCAGTGCAAAAGAGGTGGATCTGCTGGTCACATGACTGTTCCGCCTGACGCAGGAGCAGTATAACTACAAGATGGCCGCCGTCATTGGCATTATGGTGTTCATCATCTGTGCCGTGTTCACGCTGGTATGCTTCCGGTTCCTCAATAAAAAGGAAGCGACATTCTCTTGACACAGACAACTGTTTCTCCGGCACGCCGGGCAGAGATCGCAGCGCAGCTGCGCCGCGGGCGTATCCTCCGCACAGTCCGCAGCATCCTGCGGCATCTGCTGCTGGCCCTGCTGGCAGCTATCTGGCTGGTACCCATTCTGTGGCTTCTGGTCACTTCCTTCTCCACAGACCGGGGCATCAATGTGCGACAGTTCTTCCCGGCCAGTTACACACTGCGCAACTATGTCAACATTCTGTTCCACCCGGACTCTGTGGCGCAGTTCCCGCGCTGGTTTACCAACACCCTTGTGGTGGCCTGTTTCAACTGCGTTATCTCCACCTGCTTTGTGCTGATGGTAGCCTACGCGCTGAGCTGCTGCCGCTTCAAGGGGCGCAAGCTGATCCAGAACCTTTCTGTCAGCGTCAACCTGTTCCCCGGCGTGCTGGCAATGATCGCCGTCTATTTCGTCCTGAAATATCTGAATCTGACCAACTCCTATGCCGGTCTTATTATGGTCTATGCCGGTTCGTCCGGTCTGGGCTATCTGATTTGCAAGGGCTTCTTTGATACCATCCCCATCTCCCTGCGGGAAGCCGCCAAGCTGGACGGCGCATCCGACGCCCGTGTGTTCTTCCAGGTCGTTCTGCCCATGTCCAAACCGATCCTGGTCTATACCATCATCAGCTCTTTCATGGTTTCATGGACCGATTTCGTGATGGCAAAAATGATCCTGAATTCGGGCGTCTCTGCCGACTGGACAGTGGCTATCGGTCTGTATAATATGCTGCAAAAGACCCTGATCAACAATTACTTTGCGCTCTTCTGTGCAGGCGGTGTGCTGGTGTCCATCCCCATCTCCATCCTGTTTGTCATCATGCAGAAGTTCTACGTCGAGGGCATCACCTCCGGCGCGGACAAGGGTTAACACGTTATTCTCTTTCTCCTTCACCATAAAAGCAATCCCTACAGTCCTCTTTGTGGCTGTGGGGATTGCTTTTTCGCAATGGCGGCAGGAAAGCAGTTTGTTCATGGTGAACCTCATTTCTATGTAAAACGGTGTCTGTTCGGTTGTCCTGAACCCTGCCATAAAACCGGTGATTGATTTTAAGATTGCTTAACTTCAACAGGGGCTTTCCATCCTTTGACAAGAGTGTACCGTGAAAAGCGGCAGAAGTTTATGGACTCGTAGTCCAAGTTACCCACCCTCTTAGTCCAAGTTCTTGGATACAAGTAAACAAAAATAAAAAAATCCGACCCGCTCCCGTGATGAACCGGTGAAGATTCATCACAAAGAACGGATTTGATTTTGATTTTTCGTTGAAGGAGGTGGAAATCGAAAAATGGATTGAAGTGTTCGATGATGACCTTCAATCAAAAAATGAAATGCATAGCAAGCGATTTCTTTATTGAATTGAAAATAGCGGATGACAATTTAGAGGGAACACAGTTGTAGCAAGCAGGGCAGCTGTATATACATCTGCTTATTTTGCGTTGCAAAATGTTTGTTGGAACACCAAAACCTGTGAACTGCATCCGGCAGATGCAGGCTGAGCAAGCGCAACGTTGAAAAAGAATCGTTCTGCTGATATAATAAAAATGTGATACTATCACCAAAATTTTGAGAAGAAAACCGTTTGCGGTTGGCAAACATTCAGGAGGAACGCATGGTAACAGGAGCCATTAAAAATAAGGTAGACAAAATCTGGACAGACATCTGGGCAGGCGGTATCACCAATCCGCTGACCGTCATTGAACAGCTGACCTATCTCATGTTCATCCGGTCACTGGACGAGAAAGAGCTTGCCACCGAAGATTTTGAGAACATGGCGGGCGAAAAGATGGAGCACATCTTCCCGGCCAGCGAAGCAGGACAGTCCATGCGGTGGAGCCGTTTCAAGGATAAAGATTCCCGCGAAATTTTCCTGACCATGCAGCAGCGGGTGTTCCCGGCCATCAAAAAGATGAAATATGGCCGTCTGCCGGACTTTGACGCAAACGGCGAACTGGTGGAGATCGCAGACGACCCCACCCGCCCAGACGAGGGCAACACCGCCTTTGCACGGTACATGGACGATGCCATGTTCCTCATCCCCACGCCGCAGGTGCTGCAAAAGATCATCACCGGGCTGGAGGATCTTTACACCCACGACATCGCCGACCTTGATATGCAGGGCGATCTCTACGAGTATATGCTGGGCAAACTGGCAACCGCAGGGCAGAACGGCCAGTTCCGCACGCCCAAGCACATCCGCGACATGATGGTGGAGCTGGTGCAGCCCACGCCGGACGACTTCATCTGCGACCCCGCCTGCGGCACGGCGGGCTTTCTGGTGTCCAGCGCGCAGTACCTCCGCGCCCACTACGAGGACAGCATGACCCCGGAGCAGTGGCAGCATTTTGCCGGTCCGATGTTCACCGGCTTTGACATGGACCGCACCATGCTCCGCATTTCGGCCATGAACCTGATGCTCCACTCCATCACCAACCCGGATATCGACTACAAAGACAGCGTTTCCAAGCAAAACTCCATTTGCAGCAAGTACACGGTCTGCCTTGCGAACCCGCCGTTTAAGGGCACCGTGGACGCCGAGAGCATCAACGACGACCTGAAAGCCGTCACCAACACCAAAAAGACAGAACTGCTTTTCCTCGCGCTCTTTTTGCGGATGCTGAAAACCGGCGGCCGCTGTGCCTGCATCGTGCCGGACGGCGTGCTGTTCGGTTCCAGCAAGGCGCACCAGAGCATCCGCAAAGAGCTGATCGAGAACCACCAGCTGCGGGCGGTCATCTCCATGCCTTCCGGCGTGTTCAAGCCCTATGCGGGCGTGTCCACGGCGGTGCTGGTGTTCACCAAAACCGGCGCAGGCGGAACGGATAAGGTGTGGTTCTACGATATGAAAGCCGACGGCTTCTCGCTGGACGACAAGCGCACCGAGGTGAAGGAAAACGACATCCCGGACATCATCGCCCGGTTCCATAACCTTGATGCCGAAACCGACCGTAAGCGCACCGAGCAGAGCTTCTTTGTGCCCAAAGAAGAAATTGCCGCCAACGGGTACGATTTGTCCATCAATAAGTACAAAGAGACCGAGTATGTGCCGGTGGAGTACCCCTCGACCACAGAAATTCTGGCCGACCTGCATGAGCTGGAAATGGAGATCACCAAGGGTCTGGCAGAACTGGAAGAAATGGTATGACGGAGGAAAATGCGATGACAGAAAATGATAAACTGCAAATGTTTGAGGACCGACCGATTCGTACCGCATGGGATGAAACGCAGGAAGAATGGTACTTCTCCATCGTTGATGTTGTGACGGTTTTAACAGAAAGCGGAGATTACAACACCGGGCGAAAATATTGGAATAAGTTGAAGCAGCGCTTGAAAGCTGAGGGCAGTGAACTGGTGACAAATTGTCACCAGTTGAAAATGAAAGCGACAGACGGAAAACGCCGTTTGACCGATGTTGCCAACACGGAACAGCTCCTGCGCATCATTCAGTCGGTGCCGTCCAAAAAGGCGGAACCGTTCAAGATGTGGCTGGCGATGGTCGGCCGGGAGCGCATTGAGGAAATCATCGACCCGGAACTGACCATCGAGCGTGCACTCGACACCTATGCACAAAAAGGTTACTCCCCGGAGTGGATCAACCAGCGTCTGCAAACCATCCGCGCCCGAAAAGAGTTGACCGACGCATGGAAGTTGCACGGCGTGAAAGAGGGGCAGGAGTATGCCATTCTGACGGACGAAGTGACCAAGGCGTGGTCGGGCATGAGCACACGGCAATATAAAAACCTCAAAGGGCTGAAAAAGGAAAACTTGCGCGACAACATGAGCACCCTGGAACTGGCCTTGAATATGCTGGCAGAAGCCACCACAACGGAGCTGACGAATGCCCAGAATCCGCAGGGGCTGGAAGAAAACCGTGTCGTTGCCAAACAGGGCGGCGCGGTGGCTGGAAATGCCCGGAAAGAGATCGAATCCAAAACCGGCCGCCCGGTGGTCACCGCTGAGAATGCAAGCACGATGCTGCTGGGGCAGACGGTTGCCGGAATGATCGAGAGCGTGGCAACGGAAAAAGATGACGAGAAATCGGAATAATATGCAGGTGTGGGAGGAGATGGTGTGATGGCGAAGTTGGGAGAGGTTTGCAAAGTCTCGCCGAGTACCAAAAACATCGAACGTCAAGGTGCATGGCTTCTAAATCTTGATATGGTGGAGCAAGAAACGGGACGAGTGATAGAGTATAAGTATGTGGGTGAAGATGATTTAAACGGTTCAATTGTTCAGTTCGACACAGAAAATGTTTTGTATTCAAAGCTCCGTCCTAATTTGAACAAGGTTGTTCTCCCCCAAAAAGATGGATTTTCCACATCCGAATTGCTTCCGCTTCGCCCTGATGCCAGTGTGTTAAATAAAGATTATTTAGCAGCTTTTCTTCGGTCAGATAGTTTTGTCACTTGGGCAGTATCGAAAACCGCTGGTGCAAAAATGCCAAGACTAGGCACAAAAGACTTAATGAATGCAGAAATCCCCGTGCCAAGCATTGAGCAGCAAAAGAAGATTGCAGAGAAATTCAAAAAGTTAGAGCAGTTGATTTCTCTCCGCAAGCAGCAGCTTGCTAAACTGGACGAACTGGTAAAGGCACGGTTTGTGGAGATGTTTGGAGACCCGGTAAAGAATACTATGGATTGGGAAATAAAGCCTTTATCGGAGTTAGGGGAGCTTAATCGAGGAGTATCTAAAGCGCGTCCAAGAAATTCTCCTGAGTTACTTGGCGGGCCATATCCGTTAATTCAAACAGGCGAAGTTGCCAATGCTAAGACATATATCACATCGTTTAACAGCACTTATTCCGAAAAAGGACTTGCTCAAAGCAAAATGTGGCCTAAGGGGACGCTATGTATCACCATTGCGGCAAATATAGCACAGACAAGTATTTTGACTTTTGATGCGTGCTTTCCAGATAGTGTTGTTGGTTTTATTTCCAGAAACATGACGAATGAACTTTTCATCCACTACTGGTTTTCATTTTTTCAAAAGATTTTGGATGAACAAGCACCTCAAGTTGCACAGAAAAATATCAATCTTAAAATTTTAAGTGAACTAAATGTTATTGTACCGCCGCTTTCCCTCCAAAATCGCTTTGCTGCCTTTGTGGAGTATGTAGACCAGCAGAAGCAGACCGTACAGCAAAGCCTTGAAAAGTTGGAATTGATGAAAAAGGCACTGATGCAGGAGTATTTTGGGTAACTCCCCCAGTCGCCTGACGGCGACAGCCCCCTCAAAGAGGGAGCCTTTGACGTTGCGGTTGCGGAAAGCCTCCCTCCTTGAGGGAGGTGGATGCGAACGAAGTGAGCAGACGGAAGGAGTTTGCTCTGTGAAAGAAGAAATGCGAGGATTTATGCAAGATTTAAAAAAGAAATATCAGGTTTTTATCAGCTCTACCTACGAGGATTTGAAAGATGAGCGGGCGGCTGTGACACAATGTTTGCTTGACAATAACTGTATTCCTGTTGGAATGGAACAATTTCCATCAAGCAATATGAGCCAGATGGACTATATCAAGAAGATGCTGGACGATTGTGATTATTATATTTTGATTGTAGGCGGACGATATGGTTCACTGGATGATGACGGGGTTGGATATACAGAAAAAGAATACGACTATGCTATCCAAAATGGGATTCCAGTAATGGCATTTGTTTTTGACCATCCGGAAAAATTGCCGTTTGATAAGCATGATCGAACAGATACTACAAGAGAAAAATTCAATGAATTTCGGGATAAGGTGTTGAAGTCCAAGAAACTTGTCAAATTCCACTCCGGAATATCTGACCTAAAGGCAAATGTTGCCACAGCAATAAATGCTGCTATACGGGATTATCCGGCTGTCGGTTGGGTGCGCGGAAATATGCTTAATGAGAATTTGGGCGCAAATGTCGAAATATCCAATATGCGGAAAGAAATTGAAGATTTAAAGAAGCACACCCCTAAAATTTTGACTGGAACTTCTGATCCTCCAGAGCATTTAGAGGAGGGTACTATATATCTCCAGTATAATAGTGCTTCTGATAGGAAAAATAGTGTTTAAATATTTTCATAAAAACCAGAAAGGAGTCTCCCATGTCCAACTTCTCCTATCTCTCCACCCGCCCCGAATATTCCCTCTTTGCGTCTGCCGCCATCGAGGCCGAGAAAGTGTTCTCTACCTCTCCGGCGATGTGTGCGGTGGGGTGCCGGAAGGCGTTGGAGCTGGCGGTGAAGTGGGTGTATGCGGCAGACAAAACCATCACCATGCCCTACAAGGACAACCTGCAATCCCTTCTGCACGAGCCGAGTTTCCGGTTCGCGGTGGACCGCAATGTGTGGAGCGTGCTGCCCAGCATCGTGAAGGCGGGCAATCTGGCGGTACATACGGGGCATAGTGTGTCGGCGGCGGATGCAGTGTTCAGCCTGCGGGGGCTGTTCGACTTCATCCAGTGGGTGGATTACTGCTACGGCACGGACTATGTGGAGCGCTCCTTTGATGAAACAGCCATCCCCGGCGAAAAGGTAGCGCTGGACGAAAAGAAGATCCGGGAGCAGGAAAGTTTACTGTCTCAGAAGGATGCCGAGCTGGAAGCCCTGCGCAAGCAGGTGGAGAGCCTTTCGGCGGCATACACAGCGGGCAAACAGCAGAACCAGCAGAGCCGCAGCTTCACCGCCGCTGACCTGACCGAGGCCGAGACGCGGCGGAAGATCATCGACATCGACCTCAAGGCCATGGGCTGGAAATTCACCGGGCCGGACGCCGATGTGCACACCGAGTACGAAGTGGACAACATGAACGGCGTGCTGGGGCAGAAGGGCTATGCGGACTATGTGCTGATGGGCAAGGACGGCTTGCCGCTGGCGGTCATTGAAGCCAAGCGCAGCACCAAAGACCCCAACATCGGGCGCAAGCAGGCTCAGCTTTATGCAAACTGTCTGGAGCAGAAGTTTGGCCGCCGTCCGATGCTGTTTACCACCAACGGCTACGCCACCTATTTCTGGGATGAGCAGAGCGGCCCGCAGCGTGCCGTGAGCGGCGTGTTCTGCAAGGATGATCTGCAAAAGCTGATGAACCGCCGCACCGAGAAAAAGCCGCTGGACACCATTGAAATTGACGATAAGATCACGGATCGTTATTACCAGAAAAATGCCATCCGTGCGGTGTGCGCCCACATCACGCAGGGGTTCCGGCGCAATCTGCTGGTCATGGCCACCGGCACCGGAAAAACCCGCACGGCATCCAGCCTGACCGATGTGCTGAGCCGGGGCGGTCATGTGACCAACGTGCTCTTTCTGGCCGACCGCACCGCGCTGGTCAAGCAGGCAAAGGACGACTTCAAAAAGTATCTGCCCGACCAGTCGCTGTGCAATCTGTGCTCCTCCAAGGACGATAAGGCCGCGCGCATCGTGTTTTCCACCTATCCCACCATGCTCAACGCCATTGACAACGCCAAGACCAAAGACGGCGTGCCGCTGTTTTCGCCCGCCCACTTTGACCTTATCATCGTGGACGAGAGCCACCGCAGCATTTTCAAGAAATACCGCGCCATTTTTGATTATTTCGATGCGATTCTGGTGGGTCTGACCGCCACCCCGAAAACCGACGTAGACCGCAACACCTACGACTTTTTCGAGATGGAGCACGGCATCCCCACCTATGCCTACGATTACGACACCGCCGTTTATACGGACCATGTTCTGGTACCCTATTATAACTACGAGGTCAGGACGAAGTTTCTGGAAGAGGGCATCCACTACGACCAGCTTTCGCCGGAGGACAAGGCCCGCTACGAGGATGATTTTGCCGAGGACGATACCCTGCCCAGCTTCATCCCGTCCGAAAAGCTGAATAAGTTCATCTTCAACGCCAACACGGTGGACACCGTTTTGCAGGACCTGATGGAGCGGGGCATCAAGGTGGCGGGCGGCGACCGCATCGGCAAGACCATTGTCTTTGCCCAGAACAAGCGCCATGCGGAGTTCATCCGGGAGCGGTTTTGCAAGCTGTATCCGCAGCTGGAACAGCAGTATCCCGGCTTCATCCAGCGGGTGGTCTGCGATGACGCCTATGCACAGTCCATCATTGACGATTTCAAACAGCCGGACAAGCCGCCTTTCATTGCCGTTTCGGTGGACATGATGGACACGGGCATCGATGTACCGGAGTGCGTGAATCTGGTGTTCTTCAAAAAAGTGCGCAGCAAAACGAAGTTCTGGCAGATGATCGGCCGTGGTACGCGGCTCTGCCCATCCCTTGTCTGCGTGGATGCCATCGACGGCGAATATACGGGCAAACGGCGGTTTCTGATCTTCGACTACTGCGGCAACTTTGAATTTTTCCGTCAGAAACCCAACGGCTACGAGAGCGCGGACACCAAGAGCCTGTCCGAGAGCATTTTCTGCAAGCAGGTGCGCATTGCCGCCGCGCTGCAGGATGGAGCCTATGCGGACGAAAAATACCAGAACTGGCGTAAAATTTTAACAGAAACCTGCCGTGCCGAAGTGGGAGCGCTGAACCCGGAGCTGGTATCCGTGCGGCTGCACCGACAGGCCGTGGAACACTATCAAAAGCCGGAAGCCTTTGTCAGCCTGACCGAAACGGACAAGGGCACCTTAATGCGGGAGGTCGCACCGCTTATCTCGCTGGACGACAAGGACGAAGCGGCCAAGCGGTTCGATAATTTTGTGTATGGGCTGCTGCTCTGTGAGCTGGAAGGTCTGCCCGGGCTGACGCGGGCGCAGCGGCAGCTGAAAAACACCGCTGCTCTGCTGGAACAGAAAGCCACCATCCCGCAGGTGCAGGCCAAGCTGCCGCTCATCCGGGAAGTACAGACGGACGAATTCCTGACCTCCCACGATTTGCTCCGCTTTGAGGAAATGCGGCAGGAGCTGCGGGAGCTGGTCAAGTTTCTGGTGGACGGTGTGGAAGGGCAAAAGCCAATCTACACCGCCCTTGCCGACCCGGTGTTGGAACAGACTGAGGGCAAGGCGCTGGACTCCGGTTATGACTTCGGGGAGTACCGGGAGCGGGTCAACCGCTACATCATGGAGCACCGCAACGATACACTGGCCATCCACAAGCTGACCCAGAACATCCCGCTCTCGCAGGGCGATTACATTGAGCTGGAACACATCTTCACCAGCGAGCTGGGCAGCAAAGAAGATTATGCCCGGGAGTTCAAAGATACCCCGTTTGGTCTGCTGGTGCGCAAGGTGGCAAAGCTCGATCACGAGGCCGCGATGCAGGCATTCTCCAAGTTCATCAACGATGGATCGTTGAATGCAAAGCAGATCGCTTTCGTGCAGAAGGTCATCCATTACATTGAGCAGAACGGCTATGTAGAAAGCAAAGCCGTTCTGATGAAACCGCCTTTCGACCAACCCATCCTGTTCACCCGCCTGTTTGACGGCAAAATGGGCGGAGAACTGATGGAAACCATTGATGCCGTCCGGGAAAATGCGGTCCATGTGACGGCGTGATACGGCGGAATGCAGAGCGCAGCAAAAAATGTGACCGGGAAGAAGGTCCACCGGCTTTACAATTGCCGGAAAAGGCGGTATTCTTTATTTATGACAAACATCCGCAGGAGGAAACCATGGACATCCGCCAGCTGCACTACTTTCTGGTATTGTGCGAAGAAATGAATTATACCCGGGCCGCACAGCGGCTGTTTTTGTCGCGGCAGGCGCTGCGGCAGAGCATCTCTGCGCTGGAAGCGGAACTTTGCGGGCCGCTGTTCCTCAGTGCCCACCACAAGCTCACCCTCACCGACCGCGGCATGAGCCTGCAGCGCCATGCCACCCCGGTGGTGGAGCAGTTCCAGCAGATGCAGGCCGCCCTGCGGGCCGAGATCCAGTCGGCCCAGCCGGTGCACATCGGCATTAGCGTGGCGCTGGTGCCGGACTACCTGCCTGGGCTGGAAACGCAGCTGGACAAGTTCCGCCAGCAGTACCCTCATGTGGAGATGCGGTTCCGCCTGCTGGACAACGACGCTGTGGCCAATAGCCGTG
>ENA-OPTA01001832-OPTA01001832.1-human-gut-metagenome-genome-assembly--contig:-NODE-1832-length-12149-cov-6.802712_pt1 | contig 12149 bp, 10 predicted proteins | sample MGYA00241813_ERZ501917 | MGnify/ENA primary metagenome ERZ501917 (study PRJEB25962, sample SAMEA2042408) | human gut metagenome | biome: human gut; feature: human-associated habitat; material: faeces...
CCGTACGCATAAACTGTATTATATGCCTAGGAAAGGGGAGCGTATGGATGTTGCGCCGCCGCATCGGGGAAGCGCAGACGCTGCTGATTACGACCGACCTGCCGGTCACGCGGATCGCGGCGCAGGTCGGATATGACAATCCGAGCCACTTCAACGCGCAGTTTTCCAAGGCGGTCGGTATGTCACCGAGAACCTTCCGGAAGGAATATGTGTACCACAAATAACTTTCCCTCCGAGGAAGAGCGCGAACGATACGCCGATACTGCGGCGCAGACGGCCAATAATACAGCTACCGCAGGAGGGACGGCCGCACAAGTGGCGAATACCGCATCGACAACGGCACAGACTGCCGCGACGACCGCCGGAACCGTCGCTACAAAAGCCATGTCCGTAGCAATGAAAGGTCTGCGGGCCGCGCTCATTTCTACCGGCATCGGAGCATTGGTCGTTCTTTTGGGGTCGCTCGTGAATTGGCTGATGAAAGCGTTTGAGGCGTCATCGAAAGCCGATAAGAAATTCGAGGAGCAGCAAGAAATCCTCAAAGCAGGCAACGAAGCCTACATCAAGGCTTCTATGGAGATCGAGAACTACAAAAACAAACTCGAAAGCTTCAAGGGGACAAAAGCGCAGGAGAAAGAAGTTGTCAAAGAGCTGACCTCCAAATACGGGGAGGCAATGGGTTACTATAAAACCCTTGCCGAATGGAAAACCGTCTTAAAGCAAAAGGGCGAGAAGTATTGCGAAATGCTCATGCTCGAAGCACAGGCGCAAGCTCTTTTGACAAAAACGACCGAAGCATATATCAAGCTCCAAGAGGTCAGAGCAAAGGCCGAAAACGGCGATTTCAACAAGTGGTGGCGTGGAAAGCGCGGAGATAATCGTGCAGCGCAAAAGGCCATAAATGAAGCGCAGGAAGAATACGAAAACTGGAAAAAACAATGGGGAGAGATACAGGAAAAAGCATCTCAGTTCAAAAAAGATAACGACCTCGATTTCCATATCGACCCGTCCAAAGACAAGTTCGACCCGAAAAAGGCGGCTCTCACGCAAAAGAAATCCATCGAGGAATGGAAGAAAGCGGTCAAGCAGTATATCAAGGATGCGCATAGCGAGATAGCCGACTATACGATTGAGGCGATGGCAGAGGGACAGTCCAAAGAACTCAATCAGATAGAACTCGATACCGTCCGCAAGCGTAATGCGTGGCGTCAGCAGTTGCGCCAACTCGCCAAGGTTAGGCAGGATGCCGAGAAGCAATATTACATGTCGCAGAAAGGCGCGACGGAGGTCAAATGGGCCAATTCCAAGCGCGGCAAGATGACTATCGACGATTACGTCAAGGAGTTACTCCAAGACCCTAAAATCGCCGAGGAGTTCAATCGCGTATTAACGGCCATCACAGAGCAGGGAGAGCGGGAAAAGGCCGAAATCCGCAGGAAATACACCGACGCGCTGATTGACGAATACGGCACGGTCGAGCAGAGGATCGAGAAACTCAATCGGGAGTGGGCGAAGAAACTATCCACTATGCCGACCGAATACCTGCACAACGCGATTAAGCAGATGAACGCCGAGTTTGCCGCATTGGAATCTGCGGATTTCAAAAAGTCGATCAACTGGGAGAGCGTATTCGGCGACCTCGGAAAACAGTCGTTATCGACCTTGCAATACAACCTCGACAAGATCAAGGCTTATTTCGCCTCGAACAAGGATTCGATGGGCGCAACCGAGATCAAGGACTATCAAGAAGCGATTACCAAGATGGAGGAGGAAATCGCCTCTCGAAACCCCTTTGTCGCCCTGCACAAGTCGATCAAGGACATAGGCAACGCCAAAACGGAGTTCGTCGCCGCATTGCAGGCATGGCACGACGCGCAGGATGGGATCACGACCGCGCAGCGGGAATACAACGAAGCTCTCGCCGTCGAGCAGGCCCTCCGCGAGCAGATTGATTTGGGTACTCTCACGGAGGACAGCGATAAGTACCGCGAAGCCGAAGAAAACCTGAAATTGGCGAAATTCCGCGTTGCCGAAGCGACGGAGCGCAACTCGCAGGCTGAACAGCGGGCATTATCCGCACGTAATAATATCACCGTTTCCTACAAGAATTTCGCAACGCAACTGCGGGCTGTCGGAGGCGTGATTTCCGGGATCGGCGGCCAAGCGCAGAACCTCGCGGCGATATTCTCCGATGATGTCGCAAATGGTATCGGCAAGGCCCTCGATACTATTGACGCGGTATTGGATGCCGCATCGACTGTCATGGATGCCATCGGAGATGTCGGCAAAGGCGTCGCCGAGGGCGTAGAAGCTACCGTTGATGCAACGGCACAGGGTGCAACGGCCGCAGCAGCAGCCGGAGCCGCCTCTATATCAACCATCGAGAAAGCATCGGTTATCCTCGCCGTTATTTCGGCGGCTTTGCAGGTCGCTACGGCCATCGCCAACCTCTTCAACGATGACGATTCCAAGCAGAAAGAAATCGAGAACCTGCAACGCCGCATCGACCAACTGCAATGGGAACTCGACAATGCCGATACCGTCCGCTTGCAGAATAATGTCGGGGATGCCGTGCAGAAATTGAGGGACATCTACGCCGAAACCACGCAGGAGGTATTGCGTCTGCATCTCACATCACAGCAGTACGGCAACTCATGGACACGGATGATCGCCCGGATGCGCTACGATAGCGAGGTATATGAGAAATCCATCGAGAAGATTGCCGATGCGTATGCAAAGGTAGCCTATACCGCCGATAAAGCCCTCGGAGGGAAGAGATACGACGAAAGCCGCAAGCAGCTCGAAAACCTTGCAGAGCAGCAGATACTCATTCAGAAACAGATCAATGAGGAGCAAAGCAAGAAAAAGACCGATCACGGCAAGATCGAGGAGTGGCAGCGACAGATTCAGGAGATCGCCCAAGAGATGGCATCCATCATCAACGAGATGCTGGAAGACATCATCGGCTATACCGCCGCCGACCTTGCCTCGGAACTCGGAGATGCTTTCTTCGAAGCGGCCAAGCAGGGAGAGGATGCGATGGAGGCATGGCGCAAAAAGGTCAATGATATTGTCGCCGATGTTCTGCAAAGAATGCTCGTACAGAAGTATTTGGAAGAGCGTATCGGAGGCATTTTCGACAGATACAAAAAAGAATGGTTCGGCAATGACGGCTCGTTCAAAGGCATCGACGCCGTGATCGGTTCGATGAATGGATTTGCCGGAGAACTCAATCAGGTCGGAGAAGAGTTCAACGCGATCTATCAAGGTCTGTCCGATAGCCTTAAAAATTATTTCACGGGAGATGCCGAGCGCGAGGGAATGAGCAAGGGGATCGCCACCGCGTCGCAGGATAGCGTCGATGAGAACAACGCCCGCCTGACGACCATTCAGGGGCATACCTATACCCTCGTACAAGGCATGAATGACCTGAATCGCACGAGCAATGCCGTCCTCGACAAACTGACGGGCATTGAGAAGAATACCTCCGAGGCCAACGACAAGCTCGATAGGGTCGATAAGAATATCAAGGACATCAAAAACACGGTTGATGATATTGACCGGAAAGGATTAAAACTCCGCAGCTAAATGAAAGAACTCATCAGACGAATACAGAGGGAATGGAGGGCGGCCAAAGATGCCGCCCAAGCCCAATGCGCCGATAGCGGGCAGTATGAAATGGCCGCAAAACTCGAAGCCTGCGACATGTTCAAAGGCGACGAGACATTGGAAGAGTTGATCGGGCTGATGTTCTCCCCGCGAGGGGTCGAATTTATGACGGCCTACAACTTCCCCAACATCGCCACATTCAGACGATTCAAGAAGTACCACCCGGAGCGATACGGGGTATATATCGACAGTGGCGAAATCTCGCTTTTGGAGGCTCGGAAAGTCTTTTTGATAGGAGATACCACCGCCGAGCTGAAATACCGCGAAACCGCCGGAAATCGGCTATTCCTAATGTGCGGAGCAAAAGCCTCCGTCGCGGCATCGGGATATGCGGTCGTCAAGGTCGAAAAGGATAAGGATTCCGAGGTGAGTTACATCGTTCAGGACAACGCGAAAATCCTATGGTAGGCAAGCTGTTCATAGACGGACTGGATGCGTTCAGCGAATACGGCATCTTCGTAGAGCAGTACGGGTACAAGGCACTCGTACAGATGCCGTCATTCAAAAAACTGAATAGCACCGAATGGCCCGAATATGACGGCGAGGAAACAGATCTCTCTAATCCGATCCTCGACAGCAAGACATTCTCGATACCGTTTTGCATCACCGATATTTTGAGCGCGAGCGATCTGTTCGAGGTGCTTTCCGATGGGGCATATCATATCTTCGACTTCGCCGAACTCGGCAAGTCCTACAAACTGCGGCTTCTGACCAATCCCGCATTGTCCGCCAAAATCCAGCTCGGAAAAATCACGCTGAATTTCGCCGATGACTTTCCGCCCGTCTATCCGACCGATGAGACGGACATCGAGAGCCTGAACGAGTACAATACGCTGCTGAATCAAGCTCCCTATGCAACAGCCCCGACGGGCTTCAAGCAAAACGGCTACGAGATGGATGATGTCGATTTTTCCCGCTTCGGGGTCTATGTCCTCGACGGCACGGATCGGAATATTCAGAAAGCCCCGAATGTCCGCGAGAATCTGAAAATTGATGTAACCAATCGGCCCGGAGTGGACTATGACGGAGAATCGGTTTTCTACAAGGCGAAAGACGTTGCGATGAAGCTCTTTATCTATGCCGATAGCATCGCTCAATTTTGGGAACGCTGGTATGCGCTTTTCACCGCCCTGCTGAAACCCGAATTACGCAAATTATACAACGACAACGCTTTGGAGGAGTATAATTGCTACTACAAGAGCAATACGGTAACGCGATTCGATATTCGCCGCAACGGGCGGGTGTGGTGCGAGTTCACCGTAACCCTGACCTTTCCCGATTCGCGGCCCGACGGTAATTACTGCGTATTGGCGACCGAGGATAAGGATGTCGTGATAACCGAGCCGGAAGAGGGCCTCATCGTATTTAGAATTTAACTCTACAAGGATATGATAAAGAAGAAAATATCGGAACTCCCCGAATGCACCTCATTCAAAGGGCTGTGGACTATCGGCGTCGATATATTCAACAAGAGCGTCAAGGTGTCGCTCGAATATATCCAGTCGGTCGTCGAGGGGATGAAGTCGGCGACGAAAAATGCGACCGATGCCACCAGCGCGGCAAACTCCGCAGCGCAGACGGCCGATAATGCCGCGCAAAGGGCGCAGGCTGCTACGACCGCCGCCAATACCGCGACGACGAATGCCAATAATGCCACCGCCGCCGCGATTGAGGCGAAAGAGGATTGCGAGGAGGTGATCGCCGCCGCTGCGGAATTGGAGCCGCTGAACCTCGTACCTACGGCGATGACGGTAGAATACCCCTCGCGCCTGCTGGTCGGCAATATGGCGGAGAATTTCATCCGCGCGACGCTCGCTCCGGCAAGTGTTAAGCCGAATGTGCTGTTCCTCGGCGATGACAAAGCCGTATCGGTAACTCCCGACGGGCGTATCACGATCCTCGCCGCCGGGATTAGCATCATCCATGTCATCCCGACCTGTAACGTAGCCCTCTACAAGACGATTCAGATCAAAGTTTCGGAGCCTACGGTCAGATTGGTAACGCTCTCGTCGATCCGCCTCACGGCAAACGGTAATTTCAGGTTCAATTAAAACAACATCAAACTATGGGAAGACAAGGTTACATCAGCGAATTTATGAACGGCGGGCGCATCCTCTCGCATGGCAAGATCGAAAGCCTCGCAAATGGGTTCAGCCTGCCGAATGACGCACTGTTCTCGCTCTACATCAGGCCCAAATACAGCAGTTCCAGCGTGGATGCCGTATTGAGCGTAAAATGCTATCAGGACGACGAGTTTTCCGACGCCCCGGTAGTTCTCAACGACTGGTCGCCGATGGCGATAAAAGCGATTGCGCCGAATGCGGATTTTCTCAACACTCACGACCTCTATTGGGGTGCTGGAACTTACGTCGAAAAGGTATGATCGCATCGGTATTCATATCCCTATCGCGGCGGTTGCGCCAATGGGCGGCATCCCGTAAGCAGAAGAAAATGCGACTGAATACCGCATCGTCGGTGATGTTCATCGCAACGAAAGGTAAAACGGTTTTCAAATTCTTAAACAACAAATAGTTATGACAGCAGCACAAGAAGCTATCCTCGAACAGATCATCGAGGCTTTTCAGAACGGCAAGCGTTTGAGCGACTTGCCCGACGTATCGGGGACTAACCCGTTCAATCTCATCTGCGAGGTATTGGAGGACGGCGAGAGCAAAAAGGCCGCGCTCGCAACGCTCCTGCCTTACATGGAGGAGGAATGCAGCTACGGCATCGAGTTCGACACCGCTGTATCCTCGCCTGCCTGCACCCGTATCGGCAATCTCTCCCTGCACAAGAGCCTGCCGATCCACAACCGGATGAAAGGCTGCCTGCTCAACGACGACGGCGAGGTCGTGGAATATCTCAATCCGGCAAATTGGACGGGACAGACGCGCGACGGCTCGCGGGGTCAGGTCATGGTCGAACTTCCCATGCACTACCGCAAATTCGAGACTGACGGCACGAAGCGGCGGGTACGCATCAGCGAGTACCCTCTCCCCGGCTATCGTCTCGTCCCAGGGAATAGATACGTTTCGGCGTATCAGGCTACCATACAGCGCAGCACGACGACCCTCTGCTCGGTCGTGAATATGGATGCCGACTACCGAGGCGGCAACAACAATACGGCGTATGACGGAACCTATCGCACGTTCCTCGGACGCCCGGCGACGGGTATCTCCCGTACCAATTTCCGCAATTACGCCCGCAAACGCAAGTCCGGTTCGACGGAATGGAACTGCATGACCTACGACATCCAAAAAGAACTGTATTGGCTCTTCGCCATCGAATATGCCACGCTCAACTCGCAGGCGGCATTCAATGCGGAAAAGGACAGCAACGGTTATGCGCAGGGCGGCCTCGGAGCAGGTGTAACAAACATGTCCGATTGGAGCGGATTCAACGGCTATTATCCGTTCGTGCCGTGCGGCCATACCGACGAACTCGGAAACGGCACGGGCGAGGTAGCATACCCCGTCATCAATGAGGACGGATCGACCCGATGCACGGTCATGGTTCCGCGCTATCGGGGTGTCGAGAATCCTTTCGGTCATGTTTGGCAATGGACGGACGGCATCAACATCCGGATCAGCCCGACCGAGGAGAATGGCGGCGACGGGTTGAGCAAGGTATTCGTCTGCACCGATCCGGCCAAATTCTCGGATAGCGGTTACGACGGCTACGCCCATGTAGGCAACGAGGCCCGCGCAGAGGGATATGTCAAAGAGGTGATTTTCGGCGAGGGAGGAGAGATCATGCCCTCCGTCGTAGGAGGCGGTTCTTCGACCTATTTCTGCGACTACCACTATACCAACATCCCGACGGCCGAAGCATTGCGCGGTGTCCTGTTCGGCGGTTCTGCGCGTAACGGCGCGCGTGCCGGTTTTGCGTATGCGTATTCGAATTACGCGCCCTCGCATACGTATGCGAACGTCGGGTCTCGCCTTTGCTTTATCCCCGCATAACGGATAACGCCACAGAAAACACGCTCGGCCAATAATTAAACGATACGACAATGGAGAATAACCATAATCCGATGGAAGATGACGGTTCGCTGGATTTCCTGAAAATCCCCGCCGACGAAACCAACAAGCATTTTAACTGCCCCGAAACAACGCAGCAGAAGTTGATTAACCTCACCTTTTGGGTCTGCGACTACATCGAAGGAGTGAAAACGAAGTTCGGATCAGATCGGACGCTCGTCAAGATCAAGATGAATCGGGACGACCCCGACCGCGACGCACGCAAGTTCTTCACCAATTCGCGGGAAATCAAATATGTCTTCGCCAAGATTCGGGAGATGGACAAATTCCCGCGACGGGTAACGATGCGGGCATCTGGAACGCGGTACTACTTGGAGTAATGGATGTATAAAGGTTGGTTGCTCTTGCGGTGTCCTGTTCAGCGGTAATGCGAATAACAGCGCGAATGCCGGTTTTGCGTATGCGAATTCGAATAACACGCCCTCGAATACGAATGCGAATGTCAGGTCTCGCCAATGATTTTCAGAAAGGTAAAAACATAAATTTTGAGAGCAACGACCCTGCCTCTCGGCAAAAAATATCACCTCAAAAAGGAGTTAGTAGGCGGTTTCGGGCCTCCCGAACTGCCGAACGCCCCGAATATGAAAAGCAAAGCGTCGAAATGAAGCGCATAGGAAACTTATACGAAAAGATCATATCGCTGGATAACCTCCGCCTCGCCGATGAAAAGGCAAGGCGCGGGAAACTCCGCTCGTATGGCGTCTTACTTCACGACAAGAACCGTGAAGCGAATATCCTTGCCCTGCATGAAACGCTGAAAAATCGTACATTCAAAAACTCCGAATACAGCACGTTCACGATCTATGAGCCGAAAGAGAGGATCATATTTCGATTGCCGTATTACCCCGACCGCATTCTGCATCATGCGATCATGAATATCCTCGAACCGATATGGGTTTCGGTCTTCACGAAAGACACGTATAGCTGCATCAAGGGGCGCGGCATTCATGGAGCGATGCGGAATGTCAAGAGGGCTATCAAAGACCGGGAAAACGCCCGATATTGCCTCAAAATCGACATCCGGAAGTTCTACCCGTCGATAGACCACGACGTATTGAAAGCCATCATCCGCCGCAAAATCAAATGCAAGGATACGCTCGCCCTGCTCGATACGATCATCGACAGCACCGACGGCGTGCCTATCGGCAACTATTTGAGCCAATACTTCGCAAACCTGATGCTTGCCTACTTCGACCATTGGATCAAGGAGGAGAAGCGGGTGCGGTACTATTTCCGATATGCCGATGACATGGTATTTCTCGCCTCCACGAAAGAGGAACTGCACATCCTGCTGGCCGACATCAAGAAGTATCTCGCGGCCTTGAAACTGACGCTGAAAGGCAACGAGCAGATATTTCCGATTGCCGAGAACCGGGCGGACAAGCACGGGCGCGGCCTCGATTTCGTCGGGTTCGTGTTCTACCACAACCAAACGCTCATGCGCAAATCCATCAAGCAGAATTTCTGCCGCATGGCCGCGCGTCTGAATAAGAAACTCAATATCAGCGCAAGGGACTACAAGCAGCGATTATGCAGTTGGTACGGATGGGCGAAAGTCTCCAACTCAAAACATTTACTCAAAACCATCATTAAATCACAATTCTATGACACGTTCGTATTACGATGCAAGGCCGTCTAAATTCGAGGCCGTAGGCAACGGCAGCTACATCTACCGTTGGGATATTCAGGAAGAGGCCGCACCGCAGCAGATCATGGCAGAGGGCGAAGATCAGCCCGCCGCCGAAAGTTCGCGCACGCAGTATTCCTGCTATGAGGTAATCGTATGGGCTTCCGTATCGATCAACAAGATCACGGAGGCCGTCATCCGCTCGATGTGGGACGCCAACTACGAGCAGAAGCTCATCAACGAGTACAACGCCGCCAATCTCGGCGTATATGGCGGCTCCAAGTCGAGCGACGAGGCAAAGGCGAAGATCGCCTCGTACAAGGACTTTCTCGCAGCGAGAGCCGCGTTGAAAGCCCAAATCGACGCAGACTGCGCCGAGCTGAACATCGAATAAAATCAGATCATGCTGACCCTGCATTTCAACAACACGACATTGGACGTACAGGAGAGCGATAGCAGCTACCGCTATCGCTCCCTCATGTCCAAGCCGCAACTCGTCCTGAAATTCTCCCTATCGGAATTTGTCGAAATTCCCGTCGGGGCATGGTGCGAGTATCAAGGCGTGAAATACAAACTCGGATCGCCGGAAAACATCAAGAAGAACGGAACCCGCAATATCGAATACACTCTTACCCTCGGAACATTGGAGGACAACATGAGCCTGTATAAGATGCGTAATCCCGTCGATAAACGCCTCAAATGGTCGATGTGCGCCAAGCCCCACGAACTCGTCGAAGCTATCGTCTGGAATCTCAACCAGCGCGACGGAGCCGGAGTTTGGAAAGTCGGCGAATGCCTCGATGCGGCGGAGCAGACGGTCGAGTTCAACCACACCTACGTCGATGCTGCATTGCAGGATGTCGCAAACAAATTCGAGACCGAGTGGGAAATCAACGACTATACGATTTCATTGCATAAAGTCGAGTATTTCAAGGATGATCCCCTGCCGCTCGCATACGGCAAGGGTAACGGCTTCGAGCCGGGTGTCGGGCGCACCACGCAGAGCGATGAATTGCCGATCAAACGGCTCTATGTTCAGGGCGGAGATCGTAATATCGACCGCTCAAAATACGGCTCAGCGGAATTGTTGTTGCCGAAGTCGCAGACGCTCGTTTATGAGGGCCGCATCTATCAATCCGACGCAGAGGGATATTCCATCGAGCGCATCGACAAAGTTTCCGATGCAGTCAAGGAGGACAGCCTCGATTGCTCCGAGATATACCCCTCGCGCGTGGGAACAGTATCGGCGGTCGAGTGCATCGACGCAGGAAAGAATTTCTACGACATCATCGACAATTCCATCCCCGCAGAGCTGAATTTCAACGATTATGTCATCGAGGGCGAGACGGCGACGATCATCTTCCAAAAGGGGATGCTCGCGGGCGACGACAAGCAGTTCGAGTTCAAATACAATCACTCGGAACGCCGCTTTGAACTCGTGCCGCAGGAAATCGACGGGGTTACGATGCCGAACGAAACATTCAGTCCCGCCGTCGGCGACACCTACGCCATTTTCGGTATCATGCTGCCGGATTCCTATATCTGTAACAATACGGATAAGACTGGGGCATCATGGGATATGTTCCGCGAAGCGGCCCGCAAGCTCTATGAGAACGAAGACCCGAAATTCACCTTTACCGGCACTCTGCAAGGACTATGGGCGAAAAAGAATTGGCTCCGTGTCGGCGGGCGGCTGAAAGTCGGCGGATATGTTCTGTTCACCGATGAGCAGTTCGCCCCCGACGGCATTCCGATCCGCATCACGGGTATCAAGGAATTTCTCACCTCGCCGTATGCTCCCGTCCTCGAAATCTCAAACTCGGTTTCGGGCAAGAGCGTATCTTCACAGCTTCGGGAGATCGGGCAAAATGAGGTGGCGACAGATAACAGCATCCGCAACGCCGTAAGCTATACCAAGCGTCGGTTCCGCGATGTCAGGGAAACAATGGCGATGTTGGAGGATTCGATGCTCGACAACTTCACGAACTCCATCAATCCGCTGACCGTGCAGACGATGATGATGCTCGTCGGGGATGAGAGCCTGCAATTCCGGTTCGTCGCCAGCAAGACCGACCTCACAGCGGTAGGCGACGGTATCACCTACGACAACACGGCGAAGCAGTTGCATATCCCGCACGGATTCATCCAGCACATGACGCTCGGCATCGGCACGATCTCGTCCTCTCATGCCGATTCGGAGTACAAGGTTTGGGAGATGAACGAATACCTTTCGCCGTACCTCGACAACGGAGCAAAGAAATATTATCTCTATGCCAAAGTCAGCCGCACGGACACCACCGTAAAGGGCGATTTTCTCCTATCTGACAGGGCGATCAAGATGACCGATGTCGCAGGGTATTATCATCTGCTGGTCGGCATTCTGAACAGCGAATACGACGGCGAACGAAGCTATGTTTCGCTCTACGGGTTCTCGGAGATTCTGCCCGGTCGGATTACGACGGATAAGATCGTATCGTCCGACGGCAAAACATATTTCGACCTGCTGCTGGGAGAAATCGGAGGCAATATCAAATTCATCGCCTCGGATGGAAGCCTGAAAGATGTTGCCGACCTCGAACGGACAGATTTGGATTATCTCAAAGAGGCTTTCAAAGATGCAACGACCGAAATAGACGGAGGTGTTGCCCTTTCGGGATTCGTGGGAGTGAGAGACGCATTGAAAAACGTAATAGCGGCTCTTTGCGGTTATAATCCGACCTCCGAGGATGACTACCCGTTGATATTCGCAGGAGCACAGCAAGGGAATGTAGAGTATTACGGATGGACAAGCAATAGCTATACCCATATCTACA
>ENA-OPTA01001838-OPTA01001838.1-human-gut-metagenome-genome-assembly--contig:-NODE-1838-length-12124-cov-3.840003_pt1 | contig 12124 bp, 9 predicted proteins | sample MGYA00241813_ERZ501917 | MGnify/ENA primary metagenome ERZ501917 (study PRJEB25962, sample SAMEA2042408) | human gut metagenome | biome: human gut; feature: human-associated habitat; material: faeces...
CCCATAAGGAGATAACCGGCAGCGTTGTTCTTGTCACGGTCGATAGCCATCTCTGCATATTTCTTGGCATTAAGAGTGTCCTTAATGTCGAGATATGCGCGGCCAACACCTGCAATAGCAACTGCATTCTTCTTGTTTTCCTTGATAAAGTCCTTAACCTGGTCCTTTGCAGCATCAGGATTAGACTTGCTGTTAACAATAACTTTAGTAATGGCGTCAATCTGAGACTGTACGTCCTGCGCCATCATAGGAGCCGAAAACAATGTGAGAGCGGCTCCAGCCAATAAATATTTAATCGCATTCATAATCGCTATAATTAAATTGTAAATAGTTTAAGTTTTCTCACTCAGAACCGTTTGCATAAACAAGGCAGCCTTTATTAATATTGACTGCCTCAGGATGCAAAGGTTTAATCATCACCTACATTTACTGACCTTATTGTAATATCACCGCGTACAGGCAACAAGCCTGACTTGAATATTATCAGCTGTCCCTTAGGCTGCTCTATAAAATGGGCAAAGCCCCATGGAAGACCATTGATAGGGTCATTAAGCAATGCATATATCGTTCTTACCAACGGATAACGACCGTCAAGTAAGTATGCCTGGTATGGTTTCCAGCTATTCATGGCTGTAGCCGAGTCAAACCTGCTTACCGACATAACAGTTATATTCTTCTTGAATGTAGTGTTCGTTGTGTCGCGCTTGTCATTAAGCCAATTTGAACCGATGATACCAATGGCATTAGGAGTTTTCTCGACATAATCGATAACCTCCTTGCTCGTGTTTGTGGCAACAATGTTCGGACTGTTTATCAGCTTTCCGTCCAATATCGAGTCAACACAGAATGAAACCGTACTCGACTTGCTGTTGTCAAACACCACAAGTATCTCGCCGCGACTTGAACCGGGAACTATATCGCTCCATTTCTTTGCCTCTCCGCTGAGAACACGCTTTATGTTCTTGACAGAAATACAAGAATCTTTATTCTCTCTGTTTATGATAAGCGACAAGCCATCATAAGCCAAAGGTATAGCCACGGGCAAATAATTGCGTGACTTTAGATTCTCCAACTCATTTTTTGTGAAATTTCTTGATGCAATAACCAGCTGCAGACTGTCATTCATCAGCATCTTTATAGCATCATACTCATTTGTATAAATCGGAGTAAGCTTGGCATCCCGATATATACTTTCGAAGACCTGAACTTCTTCGTCGATTATAGGACTAAAACTTTCGTCAGAAGCGAACGAAATCGCTCCTGACGAATAAGTATCTGTTCTGCCGCTTTTGGGTTTGTCGGCACAAGCGGCCAACATGCCCGACAGCAGCATCAATCCTACCAAATTGTAGAATAGTTTTCTTCTCATATCACGTAATTACTGCAGTTTGAATGTTACTGGCAACGTATATCTTACGTTAACCGACGTACCGTTCTGCTTTCCAGGAGTCCAGTTAGGCATGCTGCTAACAACACGCACAGCCTCTCTGTCGAGAGACGGGTCAACAGACCTCAGGACTTTCACATTAGAAATAGAACCATTCTTACCTACTACGAACTGTACAACAACCTTACCCTGGATACCGTTCTCAGCAGCAACAACCGGATATTTGATGTTGTCTTTCAGCCAAGCCATCAAAGCGCCCTGTCCACCAGGGAATGAAGGCTGCTCTTCAACCACGTCAAACACCTTGTTCTCCTCCTCGTTCTTTGGAGGTTCAGGCTGGGCAATTTCTTCCTTAGCTTTGAGCACTTCGCCGTCAAATTCGTCATTACCAACTACGTTGAACGCACCGATAGTAGTTTTTGTCTTCTGAAGGTCTTCCTGAGTTTTCATTTCCTCCTCAGGCTTTACCTCAGAGTCCTTCTTGATAACAGGAGCAGTAAACTTGATAGAGCTCTTTACCTTCTCTACAACTTTGGGCTGCTCGATTTTAGGAGTTACCTTTTTCTTCTCAACTTTCGGCGTCTTGTCTATTTTAGACAATTTAGCCTCAGTGACAATCGCAACTTTTTGGTTCGCCTCAATAACATTCTTAATAGCTATAGCCGAGAAAATAGCAACTGCAGCAATAAGTACGATAATGATAGACCAAAGGTTACGTTTTGCGGTACCCTTACGGAGCTTGTATGCTCCATATGCCTGATTCTTTCCCTCGAACACGAGGTCACACCATGCATTAGATATAAGATCTATTTTTGACATTGTCTTTTCATTTTAAATGTTACTCAACGATTACTTCACTCCTTTTTTAGTAAGAAGGCCTTTGTCTTCAGGAGTAATGTTATCGATGACATACTTACCTATACTGCAAATCTGCATCTCATCCAGAGCATCAACCAAATTCTTATAAGAAGCATTGTCAGTTGCCTTGCTGTCAGAAGATGAGCTGTCGGAAGATGAGCTGTCGGAAGCAGAACTGCTCGTATCTGACGAAGCATCAGAACTGCTTACGCTGTCAGGCTGTGAAGAAGCAGGTGCTTTCTTTACAAGGTTTGCCACAGCGTCATTTATAGCCTTTACCATAGCGTCAACGTCAGCCTGCTCAGTGATGTTCTTTGTTCTGTCGATAGCGGCAAGAGCCTTTTCGACTTCTGAGAAGTCCTCATAATCGTCCTTGTTGAGAGCCTTTGCGGCTTTCTCTGCCTTGTCAAGCTCTGTATAGTCTGCTGACTTGTAAACAAGTTCAAAAGCCTGTGTATGTGTTGCGATATCTGCTGAAATAGTTATTTCCGTGCTGAGAGGCTCGCAATCGTCAGCAGTTACCTCTACTGTGTAAGTGCCTGCTGTAAGCATTGCAGTATTGCTTGTTATCTCTTTTCCGTCTACCTTTATTACAACATTTTTCAGGTCAGCAGGTGTTACTTCAAAATCAACTGCATATTCCTTAGTTGGCAGGACAGGCGTTTTTCCCTCAACATACTGATACTTTGCACCGTCGGCTGTCAGCTCGTCATAAAATTCTTTTGTTGTCATATAGTCATATGCTTTAGCCTTGCCTGCTTCTTTATTTGAACCGCAAGCTTCAACATCTTCTGTTTCTGTGAAATAGTTGTTTTTAAAGTCAGGTGTAGACGAGGAATCTTTTCCCACTATTCCGCCGAAACGTGTATATGGCTTTCTGGCTGAATACTGTGAAAGGTCAATTTCTCCTGCAAAATAGCAATCACTTACAGAACCGCCAGCTACTGAACCAACAATACCGCCTACATCTGTGGTTCCGTTGCCAACCGGCGTGAGTTTTCCTGTAACATAGCTGTTTATGACCTTGGAATCGCCATACAAACATCCTACGATACCGCCGGCGTCTGGTGCAGCATATACCATATCGCCTGTGCTTGAACAATAGCGGACTTCCGTTCCATTCTGTGCATATCCAACTATACCGCCCACATAAAGACTTCCGCTGTCGCCTGAGATAGTTATGTCTGCTGTGTTCTCACAATATTCAAAAGTTGTGGCGTCTGCCTGACCTACCATGCCCATTAAGCCATAAACATATTTGCCGTTATTGTTGAAAGATACGTTTGACACACAATCAGTAATAGTACAATCACCTGCAAATCCTGCAATAGTGCCATAAAAAGTATAGTCGTTATCAGTATTTGTCACATCCAGATTTCCCTCTATAGTCAGACCTGATACCTCTGCTTCCTCAATATCGCCAAAGAAACCGACCAACAAATCTTTACCATAAATAGACGTAAAATCAATGTTTGAAATAGTATGACCGTTTCCGTAGAATTTGCCGCTGAAACAATGTTCAATATAGCCGTTTTCATCGAAAACGTTTCCGATAGGCGTCCATACAACACCTGTCAAGTCAAGGTCATTTTCAAGAACAACAACTGCGTCTTTATTCTTGTCATAATCTCCGTTGTTTACCGCTTTTGAAAACGCCAACAGGTCGTCAACAGTTTTTATCACCGTCTTATTGTCGTCTGCAAATGCCGTTGTCGGCACAAACAAAAGACAGCCCGTCACCAAAAGACTTAAAATTTTCTTTTTCATTCTAATTCCTCCATAATATTTTTCTGGGTTGATATTTCTTTTTTACTCAGAACATAATTTTACACGATTATTTTAACACAGACTACACACTTTGTCAATAAATTTGGCACAAACGGTCAAAAATCTGCACAAGCGGTAACAAAATAAATGAATAATGCTTGAATTTTGCTTTGATGTGTGTTATTATATATTAAGAAATCATGTATAAGAAAGGATTTTTACAGTATGAGAGTGGCATTGGTAGACGATAATAAAAACGACCTTGCACTTCTTCATGAATATATTTCCGAACAAACCGCCCACAGCTGTCAGATAGATACGTTTTCAAGCGGAGAAAGCTTTTTGTCATGTTGGCAGATGGGAGCTTATGATTTGGTGGTGCTTGATATATTCATGGGGAAAATGACAGGGATAGAGGTCGCAGAAAAGCTTCGTGAAACAGACAAAAACGTGCATATCGCATTCGGCACCTCAAGCAACGAGTTTGCAAGCGAAAGCTACGACCTCAACGCCTGCTACTATCTTTGCAAGCCCTTTCAGGCTGACAAAGTAAAAGCCATGCTTGACCGGATCGGTTCTGATGAAATTGATCGTATGCGTTCAGTTAAGCTTCCCGACGGTCAGAACGTGATACTCAGAAATGTTATCTACATAGACTGTGCGTCACATATCGTGACTATCCATTGCACAGACGATGAAAGCATAGTTTCAAGAAATTCTTTCGCTGAGATCGAGAACATTTTTTGCAGTCATTCATACTTTTACACCTCCACCAAAGGCGTCATCGTGAATTTCTATGAGATAGCCCAGCAAAAAAGCGACCTTTTCATAATGAGCGACGGCACACATATCCCCATAAGTCGCCGAAAATCCAGAGAAACACTAGACGCCTTCGCTCAGTTTCGCTTCAGTGATCTGCGAAAAGGCGGTGAGCAGTAATGCCTCCTTTATACCGCCTTGTGGAAGTGGGCATATATTCCCTTCTGAATTTTCTGCCACTTATGGTGCTTGCCCTTTATCCCTTCCGGCATAGGCTTCGCTTTTCCAAAACAGCTACTGTGGGACTTGTTGTGGCTCTTTCACTGGTGCAGATATTTTTAGGCTGGCAGGCGGCATTTTTCAGCACAAATGCAGGTCTGCTAAGTGCAGTCAGCACCCTGCTCTATGCGGCTTTTTACTTTTTCGCTGTGAAGGTCAAGGTCGGCAAAACAGGCTTCACACTGCTTCTGCTTTCAAATAACGCAAGCTTTATCGTCATTACCTCAAAATGTCTGGAGGGCATTCTGTTCCCGTCACTTGCCTATGAGTCATACCGCTGGTCGTTTTCCCTTTGTATGCTTATGACAGAAGCCGTGATATGGGGACCGCTTTTTATCTACATGAAAAAGGTCTACACACCTGCGGTGGAAAGAGAGCCGTCAGGTCTGGAGTGGCGCTATCTTTGGCTTATCCCATTTACGTTCTATATAATATGGTACTATACTCTCTACGGCAACTCTACGAAAAGCAGCTTAGAGCTTGCTCTGGAGCCAAAGAACACCATAGCTCTGTTCTTTATAAACGCAGGGGCGTTTCTGGTGTATTACATCGTGGCACGGCTGGTCATCGAACAGCAGAAAAATCTGCGGCTTCAGGAAAATAACCACCTGCTTGAAATGCAGAACCTGCAATATGACTATTTGCAGGATAAGATAAAAGAAACAAGACGCTATAAGCATGATGTCAGACATCATATCGCTCTTATGCAGGAGCTTCTGAAAAAGGGCGAATACGATAAGCTTTCGGAATATCTCAATTCTTTCAGGGATTCTATGCCCGATATATCAGAACACATTTACTGCAAAAACACATCTGTAAGCGCACTTCTTGCATATTTTGCTCAAATAGCGGAAAGCAGCGGCATTGAATACAAGGTGAGCGCTGACATCCCAGATGACATAAAAATAGACATAACCGACCTCTCTGTGCTTTTCGGAAATCTTATCGAAAACGCCATTCACGGCTGCGTGTCTGACAGTGCAAAGAATAAAAAAATAATAATCAGAGCAAAGGCTGACAGCTATTCCCTATGCCTGACGGTGGACAACACCTTCACCGGAACTATCCTCACCGACCCAGAAGGCGGTTTCCTTTCCTCAAAACGCAAAGGCAAAGGGATCGGCACAGAGTCTGTCAAGAACATTGCCGCCAAATACAATGGCGTAGCTAAATTTGAATACGGTGACGGAATGTTTTACGCTTCCGTAATGCTGAACATATGAAAAAGGCGGAAAGCTCGCAAAGAGCCTCCGCTTTTTCTGTTATATATAGTATATCCGTTTTGCTGTTCTTAATTGTCGCTTATATCACACACTGCCACGCTTGTAACAGGGTCAATGTCAGAGATGTCAACGCCGTATTGATATGGGTTGAGTTCAAAAGTCTCGCTGTCCGTCTGAGCCTGCATTCTTTTATATGTTTCATCAAGCTGTTCGTCAGTGAGGTCAAAGCCGAACCACCATGTTCTGCCGTTTATTGTCGCTGATACGATTCGGTTTCTGTCTGTATTTGAAAGATACATAAGTGGCTTTTCACCCAGAGCGTTGCAAAGCTCGTTGTATGTCATGCCCACATAGATATTCTTTGTGATGTATGCACCATTGTAAAGCTCCACCCTTGTGACAGGCAGGCTTTCGTCAACATAGCCCTTGCCTGTTTCGGTATTCAAAGCCGCCCTGCCGAAGTGATACTGCGGAAAAGCCGAGCACTGATACATAGAATCATAGCCGTTTTGAACGAATGTTGGATAAACAAACTCATAGTTGTTGTCTGCCATTTTGAGCATATCCCCCACTGTATTTGAAAACAGCTCCTCGCCTGGGTTGTCTGCACTTGGGAGGACAGCGCTTGTATTTTCGCCTTGCGTATCTGTAACAGGAGTATCGGTTTGCACAGGTGCAGGTGCAGTTGTCACGGCGGTGTCTGTTACCTTTTCAGGCTCGCTTGACGGCTCAGATATGCTGTCTGTTTCAGCTTTTGACGAACTGATTTCAGATATCTTCTCTGATGAAGCGTCTGCCATACTGCTGTCAGAAAGGTCAAGGCTATCGTCATTTAAGCTGTCTGAAACACTGCTGTCATCGTGAACGCCGAAGCCGTTGTTGTTCACTCCACGGAGAGCCAATGGTATGCTCACTGCCACCACCACAGCCGCCGCAGTTCCCACTATCTTTATAGCAGCGGAAGAGGTTTTCAACGCTGTAACAGGTGAAGCCGCTGTCATTGCATACTTTTTCGGCAGAGCCGCTCTCATCATTGCGCTCATAGGCACAGCCGCAAATGCGCCGCCCTCCAAGATACGCTCTATCTCTTTCTTTATCTTTGCCCTCGCCTTAAAAAGCTTCTGCTTGGCGGCATTCTCGCTTATCTCCAAAATCTCGGACACTTTTTTCAGCGGCATGCCGTCATAATAATAAAGTATCACCGCCGACCTCTGCTCAGGCTTCAGCCCCTCTATGACCTTTTTCAGACAGCGTTTAAGCTCCTTGCTGTCGGCATAATCCTCAGGGAGCATAACAGTATCGTCAGCATGGATATCCTCGCTGAGGTTTTCGTCATCAAGGCTTATGTTATCCTCTCTGCCCTTTTGTCTGAAATACATTCTGCACTTGTTGAAAGCGATAGAGTGAAGCCACGTTTCATAATGCTCAGGCTCTTTCAGCGACCCTATTCCCTCCATTGAAGCCAAAAAGCTGTCCTCGGTGATATCCTCTGCGGTATGCTTATCCCCAACGTTTTTCAGCACGAAGAAATAAAGCTTCTCGTGGAACTCTTTGTACAGCTTCTCAAAAGCTGTCTTTTCGCCATTCTGAGCCTTTTCTACAACGGCTCTCAATTCATTCTTGTTCATTCACATATCCCTCCAAGACAAGTATGCGTATCAACCTTTTCATCTGCGCCTCTGCCTCCTCGTCTGTCTGACGAGTTTCCTCGTTCATGGACCTTAGGACAAAGGCGATGACATCTCCAAGCTTTGCATTTTTCATTTTTATCTCCGTTTCATGCTCTCTCGTTTTTGCCCTTTCATATACTTAGTTGCAGTTATCCCGATATGGTTATCATAACATCACACTTTTGTATATCTGCACAAAAACGCACCCCACAGCCTATGAAAAATGCACAACCTTATGACGCATACTGTCTTAATACTCATTATACTATATTTATGTATATTAAGCAACTATTTTTCAAAACTTGCCATAATAGATAATTCACATATCATTTATAAAATGTTTCTTGTATCTTTTGTGCAAAATGCTATAATCTAATTGAAAATACGGAGAGAATTCCGTATAAAGTTAATAAATCAAACAAATCGGAGGTAATTCATTATGATGGGAAGACTCAGAGCAATGCGTGAGCCGCTCAAATATGTTCAGGGCAGAGATGCTACACTTAAGTTTCATGAAGAAATGGGCTATATGGGCAAAAGGTGGCTGTTTGTATGTTCAAACAGTGGCTACAAAGCCTGTCATGACAAGATAGAAAAAAGCTTTGGCGAGCTTGACGATTACAGACGCTATGAAGTATTTGGTGGTATATCAAGCAAGGGCGAGATAGCCAAAATGGAAGAGATAGTAAAGGCTGACAACATCGACACAGTAGTTGCAGTTGGCGGCGGAAGCGCAGTTGATACTGCAAAAGCTACAGCATACTACACAGGCAAGCACATTGTTATCGTGCCTACAGTTGCGGCAACAGATGCGCCATGCACAGGTCTGTCAGTAATATACAATGATGACCACAGTTTTGACAAATATCTTTTCTATCCTACCAATCCAGACGCAGTAATGGTAGACACAACAGTTATCGCAAACGCACCTGTAAAGTTCCTTATTGCAGGCATGGGCGATGCACTTGGTACATATTTTGAGGGCAGAGCTTCCATAAGAACAGAGTCTGCGAGCCTTGAAGGCACAGGCATCACAAGAGCAGGACAGGCACTTGCAAGGCTTTGCTATGACACGCTGAAAACATACGGCAAGCAGGCAGTTGAGGCTTGCAAGGTACACGCAGTTACACCTGCCCTTGAAGCTATCTGCGAGGCTAACGTATATCTTTCAGGAGTTGGAGCAGACAACGTAAACTGTGCGGCTGCACACTCGTTCTACAATGGCGTAACATCATTGGGAATCAAGCATGCAGACCACGGCTGTTGTGTAGCCCTTGGTACACTGGTTCAGCTTGTACTTGAGGGTGCGCCAAAGGAAGAGTTTGAAGAGGTACAGAACTTCTGCCTTGAAGTGGGACTTCCTGTCACACTCGAGGAGATAGGTGTAACTACACCTGAGCAGGTAGAAACTATCGCAAAGAACGCTTGTATCCCAGGCGAAACTATCCACAATCTTGCAGGCGACGTACAGCCTATCGAGCTTTATGACGCTATCATGCAGGCAGACGCAATGGGCAAGATAGCGCTGGGAAAATAAAGAATAGTGTTAATTTGAAATGATATTGCCACCCACAGCTGATTTTGGCTGTGGGTGGTTTTTTTGAGAAAAGGCGGACAGCTCATAGGAGCGTCCGCCTTTTATATCATGGTATTGTAATCTGCTTATTCCTCGTTGTAAAGTGCGTTCGATTCCCTACTTATCATACTTATTTAAAATATAAATTCGTTCCAATATCCTTCCCTTGTTCTTTTCTGACAATATTCTGTAGTTGTTAATAAGATTAGTTTCGTCATCATCTAAGCTTGACTTGGTAAGACCAATTTTGTCATTCGTCCTGCCTGCAATATAGTCAAGAGATACATTATAGTAATCGGCAAGTTTTACCGCAATATCAAATGGGATCTCACTTTCACCACACTCATATCGGCGATATTGCGTTGTATGCATATAAAGGATATCTGCTACTTGCTTTTGTGTAAGGTCTGCGTCCTCACGCATATCTCTTATTCTTTGGTAAATGTGCATAAAAAGTCCTCCATTAATTCATTAAAAATATTCTATTACAAAAACACAAATTTGTGTTGCTTTTTTGCATTATGTGTGTTATAATAAGCTTATAAAAACACACATTAGTGTTATTATGTACTATCTTATAGTAAAAAGAAGTATATAAATTGAAATTTTAGGAGGAATCAAAATGATCAAAAAAATTTTAGCCAGTACATTAGCTTTAGCTCTTGTTTTCGGTATGGCGACAGTAAGCAACAACTTTGCTGATTTTGGCACAATCAATTTTATTACTGCAAGCGCTGATAATGTAGAAAGCGGTGAGTATCAGGGGTGGAGTTATGTTTCATATACATCTGACGGGACTGTATATACCCAGATTTATAAATATGACGGCGACGCCGAAACTGTAACTATACCTGCGCAGATCAACGGAAAAACTGTAACAAGTATTGACCCTACTACAGCATATGGAAATGGCAGTATTTTTCGAGGCACTGATGTAAAAAAGGTCATTATTCCGGCAGATTTTGAAGGCAAAATTAACGAAAAAACTTTCTGGGCTGCCAAGACCATAACAGAGATAATTGTTGAGGAGGGAAACCCGAACTATTCTTCATATGACGGAATGTTGTTTTCTAAGGACATGACGGAACTTCTTGACTGCCCTGAGGGAAAAAGCGGAAAGGTCGTTATCCCAAGCGGAGTTAAGTCATTAAAGGGGATTGAAGGTTACAATAATCTTGGACCTTTTGAGGACTGCAATAATATAACCGATATCGAGATCCCTGACAGCGTAGAATATATTAACGACCGTACATTCAGAGCCTGCAAGAGTTTGAAAGAAGTACACATACCTGCTAATGCAGAATTTTGTAACGGGGGTTACCTGGATGTATCAGATGCTTTTTATTGGTGTGATAGTCTTGAGAGTATAACAGTTGACAGTGGCAATGATAAATGTGGTTTTGTCGTTGATTCAGGTGTAGTATTGGATAAAAAAGATAAAGCTAAAATGTTATACGTTCCGCCAAAAGCAAAGAATATCAATATTCCTGCTGAAGTGACAAGTTATGGTGACGGTTTAGGTTACAGTAGAACATTAGGAATATTAAAACAAAATATAAGCAAAGCACTTCCAAATATAACAATAGATGAAAATAATACAAAATTCACTATAATAGGAAACGGCTTATATGAAAAAAATGACGACGGTTTATCGCTCATATGTTATTATAGTGACGCAGACGAATTTAATATTTCGACTGATACTGTATCCATTAATTTAGCTGGTAGTGGAGCACTTTTAAAGTTCCCAGAAATTACAATTCCCGAAGGCGTAAAATACATTTTTGGAAGCTCGTTTGAAGAAAATAGCAGCCTAAAAAAAGTAAACTTACCAAGCACACTAGAAAGAATTGGATCGAGTGCTTTCGCTGGCTGCACAAATCTAAAATCAATAACTCTGCCAGATATCCCTGTAAGCGATAAAGATAATTATTTGATAAATATAGGTGCATTTGCATTAGGCTACGATATTGACAGTTCGATGAGATATGTAAAGATGAGTGACTTCATAATATACTGCAATGAGGGCACAGACGGAGAACGTTATGCTATCGAGAACGGCTTTACATATAAAAAGCCTGGAAGTGATGATTCATCAAGTCTGCCTGACAGTTCAAGTGATACTGACCCAGACTCATCTTCTGATAACTCATCTGATATTTCCAATGACAGTTCCTCTGATGTTTCCTCCGATACAACAAGCAATTCGGATAATTCATCAACAGCTTCATCTGATTCATCATCAGGCGCAAACTCTGTTGCTTCAAACAGCAAATCTTCATCAGCTTCAGACAAGGTATCTTCTTCAAGCACAACTAACCCACACACAGGTGCAGCAGCCGCAGCCTTTGCAGGCACAGCTTTGCTTGGTATGGCGGCGGTAGTTGCTACCAAAAAGAAAAAGTAAATATATCCTGATAAAAAAGCGTACCGCAACCCAGCGATACGCTTTTTAAAATCCAATTATTTCTTAGTGGTCACATTTTTCACACTCGACCAAGCACCATAATACTTAGTACCCTTTACAGTTGTGTACGAACGAACACGAACGTAATATTTCTTTTTGCCCGAAAGCTTTGAAACAGTGGTCTTGTCGGTCTTGTTG
>ENA-OPTA01001842-OPTA01001842.1-human-gut-metagenome-genome-assembly--contig:-NODE-1842-length-12113-cov-7.047272_pt1 | contig 12113 bp, 8 predicted proteins | sample MGYA00241813_ERZ501917 | MGnify/ENA primary metagenome ERZ501917 (study PRJEB25962, sample SAMEA2042408) | human gut metagenome | biome: human gut; feature: human-associated habitat; material: faeces...
CAGCTGATAAGGGCGGCTGCCACGGTCAGGCCGGTGGAGACCAGCTGCTCCAACTGGGCCGACTCGATGGGCAGCATCGCGTGGCCGGTGGCGCTGAGGACCTGATTGGTCAGCGCCAGCGCCAGCGCGGCGGTGCGGGCAATGGTGGCGGGTGCGATCTTGTGGTTCATAAAATCTCCTTTCGTTTGTGTTGGGCTCGGCCCGCTTGGAAGGTGCCGAGGCCGGTGCGTTTGCAGATCGCGGGGTAGTCCTTGGCGGCGTCGCTCAGATCCACGGGGCCGTCGATGCCCGCCACCCGGCCTTTGCTGGTGTACTGCCACATCCCGTGGGGGCGGGTGGGGCATTTGCCGCGGTAATCGGCGAGCCAGAGGTCGTAGGCGGTGAGGGCGTCCATCGCAAGGGCAGTGTCCGCGAAATTCGTGTAGGTGTAGACCATGGCGTAGAGGTTCCACGCTTCGAGCTGGGCGGCGGCTTCGGCCACGCGGGCGGCGAGGGCTTCGGGAGCCAGTACCCGCAGCCCGGCGCTTTCCACGTCGATGGCGAGGGGGTACTGGAACGTTTTGCCCTCCAGCGCAGCGCGCAGGGCGGCCAGCTCTTGGGCCGTCTGCCGGGGCGTGACGGCACAGGTGTAGTAGTAGCCGCCCACCGGGATGCCCCGGCTGGTGCACGCCGCATAGTTTTCTTCGAACATGGGGTCGAGGTAGGGCTTGCCGTTCTTGCTGCCCAGCACCCGGAGCATCACGCCGTCGATCTTGCCGCTGCGCTGCACCGCGTCCCAGTCTATGCGGCCCTGCCAGCGGGAGACATCCAGCACCGTCAGCGGGGGAGTTTTGCGGTCATTTTGGGTCATGGATCGGACCTCCTTTCTGCGTCTGGATCGATTGTACAGCGGGGCGGCAGAATGCGGAAGTGTGGTCTTTTTTATTGCGGTTTTTTACGTTTCGGCATTTTGCCAAGGTGACATTTTCGGGCCGGAAAAGGGGACGGAAACAACACCTTTTTGGAAGTAATTCGGGCCGTTTTTTAGGGTGGAAAATGGCGTCCGTGAATGGTTTGTTTCGCCTAAAACAGAGGGAAATTCGCTCGAAAAATGCCGGTAAGATCCAATTGAAATGTTAAAAAATCGTGAACAAACAAAGCCCGATTTTTGTAAAAAAATCGGAAAGAAACGCTCGAAATTCCTCCTTCTGCGGGAAAACTATGTACAAAATTCACAAAAAACTATGTTAAGAATATAGCAAACTCGAAATGCCCGATTTGACAAATCGGTTTCGGTCTGTTAAAATAGCTCCCGCTCAACAGACGTTGCAGCGTATAAAATTTATCACGTTGAAGTGAAATGCCGTCTTACGGCTCCCGGACACGGAGGGGAAAAACTCTGTGCAACGGCGGGTGATGGAAGGCCCGCATCGTATTCCAAACTGTAAAAAGAGAGGAGTTGTTCCGTATCGCTTCCGTCAAATTTAAGAAAGCATTGAGCAGCGGCACCCGTGCCGCCGCTCCCCGTGTGCTGGCGTTCTGCGTCATGGCTGTGAGCCTCGTGTTCACGCTGGCTGTGACCGCCGCGAATCTGCGGCTGACCTACGTCACTGACTCCTATGGTGCGCGGCAGCTGGTGGTCAGCGCTGACAGCGACCCCGCCCGCGTGATGAGCCTTTCCGGCATTGAGGCCGAAGAGGGCGACCATGTATATTACACCGCGTTCAGCGGCAGCCTCGCTTCCCTGAACATCGAGCGCGCATTCACCGTGACCATTCAGGCCGATGGTCAGGAATACCCGGTCAAGCTTGCCTTTGGCACTGTGGCCGATGCACTGGAGCGTGCCGGCATCACGCTGGACGCCGACGACTACACTGAACCGGCCCTTGACCAACTGGTGACGGCGGGCAGCAACATCGTTGTCCACCGGGTCGATTATCAGGACAAGGTCGAGACACAGGCCATCCCCTACGACACCCAGTATGTTTATACCAGCCTGTACTTCCGCAACACCGGCCGCGCAACGACCTTGCAGCACGGTGCAGAGGGCCAGCAGGCAGTCACCACCCGCGAGCGCTGGGTGGACGGTGAGCTGGAGAACAGCACGGTGGTTGACGTGACCACCACCGTCGAGCCCACCGATCATGTCGTCAAGACCTACGGCGTGGGTGCGCCCGTTTCGCCCCTGACCGGCGCGGACGGCACCACCAACGCCCCCGCTTCCTACAGCAAAGTCCTGACGGGCAAGGCCACCGGTTATTATTCCAAGACCGGCAAGGGCTCGTCGGGTCTGGGTCTGGGCTACGGCACCGTTGCCGTGGACCCCGATGTCATCCCCTATGGCACCCTGTTGTATATCACTTCCACCGATGGCCGTTTCGTTTACGGTTACGCCATCGCCACCGACACCGGCATCGCCGTCCAGAAGGGCGAGATCCTCGTGGATCTGTTCTACGAGACCTATGCCGAGTCGGTCATCAACGGGGCCATTCAGGTCAATGTCTACGTTGTAAGCTGAAAATTGAACATCCTACGCACACGGAATGAAAAACACATCCGGTTCGTTCTCTTTTTGCATTTTGCGCAGAGAATGAGCCGGATGTGTTCTTTTTATTCTATATTCTGTCAGGTTTGCCTATAAAATTTGCGTAAAATTGGATATGTTGTATATATCGAAAAAATATCAACGAAAAGATTATGGTACATTTTCTGGAAAAAGCCTTGAAAATTGCGCGAAAATTCTTTAATATAAGAGAGTAAAAAGGTATAGGCCCCTCTGCGGCCTGTACGGGGAGGAGCTGTTTATGAAACCGACGGAAGAAAAAATCCACGCGGACCCTTCGGATCTGCCGATTTATCTGTTCAAGCAGGGAAATAACTGCGAAGCATACCGTTACTTCGGTGCGCATATCGAGACTCGCGCCGGAGAGTCCGGCGTGGTGTTCCGCGTCTGGGCACCCCATGCCACCGCCATCAGCGTGGTGGGAGATTTCAACAGCTGGAAACCGGGCAGCCACCCGATGCGCAAGGTGGACAACGACTCGGTGTGGGAGCTGTTCATCCCCGGCATGAAGGAATATGACGTTTACAAATACTGCGTGACGACCCGTGCGGGCGACCTTGTCTACAAGGCCGACCCCTATGCGTTCCACGCTGAGACCCGCCCGTCCAACGGCAGCAAAGTCTACGACCTGAGCGGCTTTGCGTGGCACGACGAAGCATGGCAGGAGGCCCAGAAGAAGACCGATGTCATCAACGGGCCGATGAATATCTACGAGATGCACGCGGGCAGCTGGAAGACCAAGGGCGAGAATATCCCCTACAACTATTCCGAGCTGGCCGACCAGCTCATCCCGTACATCAAGGAGATGGGCTACACCCACGTGGAGCTGCTGCCCGTCATGGAGTATCCCTTCGATGGAAGCTGGGGCTATCAGGTCACGGGCTATTTCGCCCCCACCAGCCGCTACGGCACCCCCAAGGACTTCATGGCCTTTGTGGATAAGCTCCATGAAGCTGGCATCGGCGTCATCATGGACTGGGTGCCCGCCCACTTCCCCAAAGACCAGTTCGGCCTGTACAATTTTGACGGCGAGGCCTGCTACGAGGACCCCAACCCCAAGCGCGGCGAGCACAAGGAGTGGGGCACCATGGTGTTCGATTTTGGCCGCAACGAGGTGCAGAGCTTCCTCATTTCCAGCGCACTGTACTGGCTGGAGCAGTACCACATCGATGGTCTGCGCGTGGATGCCGTGGCCTCCATGCTGTATCTGGATTACAACCGCAAGCAGGGCGAATGGGAGCCCAATAAGGACGGCGGCAAGGAGAACCTGGAAGCTATCGCCTTCCTGCGCAAGCTGAACAACACCGTGCTGGGCCGTCACCCCCACAAGTACATGATCGCCGAGGAGTCCACTGCGTGGCCCATGGTCACAAAGCCCGCCTCGGACGGCGGTCTGGGCTTCAACTTCAAGTGGAACATGGGCTGGATGAACGATATGCTCAGCTACATGAAGACCGACCCGCTGTTCCGCTCCGGCAACCACAACAAGGTGACTTTCAGCTTCTTCTACGCTTTCAGTGAGAACTTTGTCCTGCCCATCAGCCACGATGAAGTGGTGCACGGCAAGGGCAGCCTGCTGAACAAGATGCCCGGCGAGTATGACGACAAGTTTGCCAATCTGCGCACCTTCTTCGGCTACATGATGGCACACCCGGGCAAGAAGCTGCTGTTCATGGGACAGGAGTTCGGTCAGTTTGCCGAGTGGAACGAGGCAAAGCAGCTGGACTGGATGCTGCTGGACTACGACAAGCACGCCGAGCTGCAGAACTACGTCCGTACCCTGAACGCCTTCTATAAAGAGCACCCTGCCCTCTGGCAGATCGATTACAGCTGGGAAGGCTTCCAGTGGATCGTACCGGATGACTCGCAGCAGAGCGTCATCGCCTTCCTGCGCAAGGACGCTGCCGGTAAGCAAATCCTTGTCATCTGCAACTTCAACCCCGTCCTGCGCGAGGGCTACACCCTCGGTGCACCGGTGTCTGGCACCTACAAGGAGATCCTGAACAGTGACGATGCCGCTTTCGGCGGCTCCGGCACCGTGCACAACAAGCCGGTGCGCACCCACAAAAAGCCGCAGCACGGCTTTGAGCAGAGCATCACCGTTACCCTGCCGCCCATGAGCACTTTGTACTTTGAGGTGCCCACAAAGCGCACCCGCAAGGCAGCAGAGGACAGCGCGGACAAGCCGGCAAAAAAGACCGCCAAAAAGGCCACCGTCAAGGATGCCGACAAGCCGGTAAAAAAGACCCGCACCACCAAGGCCAAGGCCGCCGAAACGGCGGATGAAAAACCGGAAAAAGCAAAAAAGACCGCTGCCAAGTCCAAGGCAAAGCCTGAGGCCGCAGCGGACAAGCCGGTAAAAAAGACCGCCGCCAAGGCAAAGACCGCGGCAAAAGCAAAAACTGAGACCGAAGCAGAAGCCAAACCCGCAAAGCGCACCCGCAAAGCAAAAGCACCCAAGGAATAAGGATGCCCACACGGATGCACGCACGAACATTCTGAACTGTTGACTATCATTTCCAATAAGGAAATGCTAAAGGGGAGAATAAAGCTATGGCAAAAGAAATCGTGGCAATGATCCTTGCCGGTGGACGTGGCTCGCGCTTATACGCGCTGACACAAAAGACGGCAAAACCTGCGGTGTCCTTCGGCGGTAAGTACCGCATCGTGGACTTCCCGCTGTCCAACTGCGTCAACTCCGATATCGACACCGTCGGTATCGCAACACAGTACCAGCCCCAGAAGCTGAACGAGTACATCGGTAACGGCCAGCCTTGGGATCTGGACCGTCTGCACGGCGGTGTGCACACCCTGCCTCCTTACGAGCAGGCAAACGGCACCGACTGGTACAAGGGCACTGCAAACGCCATCTATCAGAACATCGGCTTCATCGACAGCTATGATCCCGAGTACGTCATCATCCTGTCCGGCGACCAGATCTGCAAACAGGACTACGCCGACTTCCTGCGCTTCCACAAGGAAAAGGGCGCAGAGTTCTCTGTGGCCGTTATGGAAGTGGACTGGAAGGAAGCTTCCCGCTTCGGCCTGATGGTGGCGGACGAGACCGACCGCATCACCGAGTTCCAGGAGAAGCCCCCGGTGCCCAAGTCCAATCTGGCCTCCATGGGCATCTACATCTTCAACTGGGATGTGCTTAAGAAGTATCTGATCGAGGACGAGGCTGACCCCAACTCCAAGAACGACTTCGGCATGAACATCATCCCCGCCCTGCTGCGTGACGGCCGCAAGATGTACGCCTACCGCTTTGCCGGTTACTGGCGCGACGTGGGCACCATCGACAGCCTGTGGGAAGCCAACATGGAAGTGCTGGACCCCGAGAACTCCGGCATCGATATCTTTGATAAGACCTGGAAGATCTACAGCCGCAACCCCGTGCTGCCCGCCCAGAAGATCGGCGAGCGCGCCGTTGTGCAGGACTCCCTCATCACCGAGGGCTGCAAGATCTACGGCAACGTCAAGCACTCTGTGCTGAGCGCAGGCGTTGTTGTGGAAGAGGGCGCTACCGTTGAGGACGCCGTGCTGATGGACGGTGTCGTGGTCAAGGCAGGTGCCGTGGTCAAGCGCTGCATCCTTGCTGAGGACGTTGTTGTGGGCGCAGGTGCAAAGGTCGGCGGAGAGGGCGCTATTGCCCACGTTGGCACCGGTCTGACCATCGGCGCAGGCGCTACCGTCAAGGAGGGCGCAAAAGTGTTTGAATCCGTCAAGGAGGGTGTGGAAGTATGCTGAGACAGAACACCAATGCGTTGGGTATCATTTTCCCCAACAGCTATGACAATACCGTTCCCGAGCTGGTGACCGAGCGCGCAATGGCCTCGATCCCCTTTGCGGGCCGTTACCGCATGGTAGACTTTGTGCTGTCCAGCATGGCCAACTGCGGCATTTCCAACGTTTCCATCGTGGTGCGTAAGAACTACCACTCCCTGATGGATCATCTGGGCACCGGCCGCGAGTGGGATATGGCCCGCCGTCACGGCGGCCTGAACATCGTGCCTCCCTTTGCAGAAAAGGGCGTGCGCATCTACTCCGGCCGTGTGGAGGCGCTGGGTTCCATTCTGAGCTTTCTCGAGCACCAGAAGGAGAAGTATGTGGTCATGAGCGATGCCAACATCGCCGTCAACTACGACTTCAACGCCCTGCTGGCTGCCCATCAGGCCAGCGGTGCCGACGTGACCGTGGCTTACCAGAAGACCGAGATCCCCGAGGGCCGCAAGAACGACAACTACACCCTGACCATTGATGCCGATGGCCGCGTGACCGAGCTGCTGTTCAACGACTACCGCTCCGGTGTGCAGAATCTGGATCTGAACATCTATGTGCTGGAGCGCGAGACCCTGATCAAGCTGGTCAAGGACGCTACCGCCCGCGGCCTGATCTACTTCGAGCGCGACATTCTGGCACACAACGTCAACATTCTGAACATCCATGCGCTGGAGTATACCGGCTATGTGGCTCATATCTGCGACATGAAGAGCTACTTTGACGAGAACCTGAAGCTGATCGATGACCGCAATCTGGAAGCACTGTTCCCCAAGGGCAGCCCCATCTACACCAAGATCCGCGACGATAACCCCACCCGTTACGTCACCGGTTCCAAGGTCGTGGATTCCATTCTGGCCGACGGCTGCGTCATCGAAGGCACCGTGGAGAACTGCGTGCTCTTCCGCGGCGTCAAGGTCAAGAAGGGTGCTGTGGTCAAGAACTGTGTCCTGATGCAGGATACCGTGGTCGAGCCCAACGTGGAGCTGGACTGCGTTGTCACCGATAAGAACGTGAAGATCACCGCCGGCAAAAAGCTGTCCGGCACCGAGAGCTTCCCGGTCTACGTTCAGAAGAACCACACCGTCTGATCGAGCAATATCCATAGGGGCGGCTTCCTCCCCGGTAGCCCCTCTTGAGAGGGGCGGGGGCACCTGTGTGCCCCCGCCTGCTCTTTTGTATGTGTATCCGTTCCGCTGCCTGGCGGTGGGAGGGGAGAGCGGATCATGACCCCAATATGGAAGGAGCGAACCTATGAGAATCCTGTATGCTGCTTCGGAAGCGAATCCCTTTGCAAAGTCCGGCGGTCTGGCCGACGTGGCCGGTGCACTGCCCAAGGCACTGGTCAAGGACGGCGTGGACGCCCGCGTTATCATGCCGCTGTACGGTGACCTGAAGCACCGCGAGATGCTGGAATATGTGACCAACTACTCCGTTCCCGTGGGCTGGCGCAGCCAGTACTGTGGCCTGTTCAAGGCTGAAGTGGACGGCGTGACCTACTACTTCCTCGACAACGAGTATTACTTCAAGCGCCGCGGTCTCTACGGCTTTTACGATGACGGCGAGCGTTTCGCCTTCTTCTCCCGTGCCGTGCTGGAGACCCTGTTCTACATCGACTTCACCCCGGACATCATCAACTGCAACGACTGGCAGACTGCTCTGGTGCCCGTGTACCTGAACCTGTACTACCGCCATCTGGATAAGTTCAACCGCATCAAGACGGTGTTCACCATCCACAACATTGCCTACCAGGGCAAGTACGGCACCGACATTCTGGAAGATACCTGCGGCATCGGCCGCAGGGACCAGCACATCGTGGAGTACGATGGCTGCGCCAACTTCATGAAGGGTGCCTTCGAGACGGCCGACAAGATCACCACGGTCAGCCCCACCTACGCACAGGAGATCCTGGACCCCTGGTTCAGCTACGGTCTGGATGCCCTGCTGCGGGAAAAGCAGTATAAGCTGTGCGGCATCCTGAACGGCATCGACATGGACGCCAACGACCCCGCCACCGACAAGCACATCCCCTTCAACTACAGCATCGACAACTTTGAAGAGGGCAAGGCAAAGTGCAAGGAGGCCCTGCAGGACAAGTTCGGCCTGAACAAGGACGGCAGCCCCGTCTTTGGCATGGTCAGCCGCATGGTCGGCATGAAGGGCTTTGACCTGGTGCAGAGCATCGCCGACGGTCTGGTGGATCGCGGCATCGAGCTGGTGATCCTGGGCAGCGGCGAGAGCCAGTACGAGAGCTTCTTCTCTGACCTGTGCGCCCGTCATCCGGGCCGTGTGGGCACCTACATCGGCTTCGAGCCGGCCCTGTCGCAGGAGATCTACGCCGGTGCAGACGCCTTTATTATGCCGTCCAAGAGCGAGCCCTGCGGCCTGGCCCAGATGGTGGCCTGCCGTTACGGCACGCCTCCCATCGTGCGTGAGACTGGCGGCGCGACTCCATCCACGACAGCACCATGGGCGACGGCAATGGCTTTACCTTTGCCGGTTACAGCGCCCACGAGCTGTACGAGGCCTGCTGCCACGCACAGGATGCCTACAACAACAAGGAAAACTGGCACAACCTGGTGCATCACTGCATGGAGTGCGACTTCAGCTGGGACGTGTCCGCCAAGAGCTACGAGGGCCTCTACAACGAGACCGCCAACCTCTGGTAAAACGGTTCTGACCCTGATTTTTGCCGCCCGACTCTCCGGAGCCGGGCGGCTTTTTTTGCGTTTTTACCCAAATTTTTTCGAAAAAAGCGGTCTTTTGTTGAAAAACATCCTTGTGCCCTGGGAAATTGTGTGCTATACTGAGGTGGTTTTTTAACAATTTCTTCATAATAGGTATGGAGAAATTGCAGTGGCATAAAGAGGAGAATATTATGAACTGGAAACGTGTGGTCAGCGGTGTGCTGGCAGCGGCTATGCTGTCCGCTCTGCCGGTGCAGCTTCTGGCTTCTGCAGAGGGTGCAGAGGCTGCTGCAGAGGTCAATACCTGGGAAGATCTGACCTCGGTTGAGTCCCTGGAGGACAGCAACACCTTCTACTACAACAAAAACGGCTATACGTTTGAAAAGCTCTCTCACCCGGAAAAGGACGTCAAGGTCGCAGACGGCATTGTGGACTATCTGGGCGATGGCGCAGTGGACGTGGTGACCGACCCGGAGGCCGAGGGCTACAATGCCGGCGACCGGGGCCAGAACTACGCCTGGGCCGCTGTGGGTTACGGCGATTGGATCTATGTGGGCACCTGCTACGCAGCCATCGGCAACACACTCTCTCTGATGAAGAGCAGCCTGGGGGACGAGTTCGATGACAAGGTCCTGAAGGCCACCTTTGACGCCCTCTACAACGGCACCTTCTTCCTGGAAGAGGCCGACGGCGGCAAGCCCAAGGGCGTGCTGACAAAGATCAACACCAAGACCGGCGAGACCAAGGTGCTGATGTCCGGCACCCTCAATGGTCATACCCCTCTGTTCCGCAATGCCATCGAGTACAAGGGCAAGCTGTACTTCTGCGGCAGTGTGGGCGGCGGCGGCATCGGCTTTTTGCCCAGCGTGTGGCAGGTGGACCCGGAGACCGACGAGTGCAAGCCTGTGTACCTCGGTCTGAACAGCGCAAAGGACTATGCCGCAGCTTACAAGCAGGGCATCAGCACCGGCATCCGTGGTATGTGCGTCTACAACGACCAGCTGGTCATCAGCAACGTGACCATGGACGCTGCCACCGGCAAGAGCAGTGCCACCCTGCTGATCTCCTCCGACCCGGAAAAGGGCTTTACGCAGATCGCAGATTCCGACAGCCTGTTCAACTACCCGGCTTACCGCTATTCTGACAGCATCTACGGCGGCAGCATCTGGGATATGGTGGAGTACAACAACAGCCTGTATGTTTCCATCTGCACCGGCACCGAGGACAATATGCCCAACAACAACACCATGCAGTCCTTTGCACTGGTGCGGGGCGACCAGAATGCCGACGGCACCTTTACCTGGACCCCTGTGGCTGGCGACCAGAAAAAGGACGGTGCCCGGTACACCTTTGGCATCGACCCGGAGCGCACCCGTTCCGGCGCAGCCAACCTGATGGTGTTCAACGACTACCTGTACATCGGCGAGTACAACGACGAGGAGATCGCTCTGGAGCGGATCCTGTTCTCCAAGACCGGTAAAAACGCCGACGGCCAGTTTGGCGGCGGCCTGGATTGCCGGTTCCTCAACGCCAACCTGGACCAGTCCGTGAACCTGTACCGCATGGACAAGAACGAGAACATGGAGCTGGTGGTGGGCAACTCCACCAAGATGTTCCCCAACGGCAGTCTCTCCGGCCTGAAGTCCGGCTTTGGCCGCAATGAGAACCAGTACATCTGGCGCATGGAGGTCTACGACGGCAAGCTGTATGTGGGCACCCACGATGCCAGCAGCCTGCTGGAGTGCTTTGGTCAGTTCGTCAACGGCAACCTGCTGAAGCGGACCCCCTCCGAGTGGAAGGACCAGTGGAGCTACCTGAAGGCCCTGATGAAGGCCCTGGAGACCGTGGACCCCAACGGCAACGGCAACCCCGATGCCCTGGCCCAGACCATCAAGTTCTCTTATAACTTTGTCTTTAAGAACATCACGGTGCGGAACATAGCCAGTGCTATCAAGCTGCTGAACTATCTGCGGACGGCAAAGCGTGGCTTTGACCTGTACGTTACCGAGGATGGCGTCAACTTTGAGACCGTTACCATTGATGGCTTTGGGGACCCCTACAACCATGGTCTGCGTGTGTTTGCCACCACCGACCAGGGCCTGTGCCTGGGTACCGCCAACCCCTTCTATGGCACCCAGATCTGGATCCAGCGCAAGGCTGACTGAGCCTGCTGCCCGTATAAAATAAGCTGAAAGCTGCCCGGTTCTTTCATGAGCCGGGCGGCTTTTTTGCATCCTGCACAAACTTTTGGGCAAAGTTTTGGTATTGATGGGGCCGCAGGCGCACAAACTCCACCACAGGCGGACAACTGTGAAGAGACTGTGGCGGAACTATAAAGATTTGCCAAAATTCAGTGGAAAATCAATTGAAAAAACAGCCGGATTGAATTATACTAGGCACATGAGAATTTTTGCTGCCGCCGGATGCTGGCAGAATATCCAGATACTGGATGCTGCATCGCAGGCCGCACTGGGAGGGAAAACCGCATTGAAAGGCTGGTACAAGGCATTGGAGGATCTGGTCTGGCTGACCCAGCTGGGCCTGAACATGCTTCTGCCGCTGGTGCTGTGCCTGGCGGGGTGCTGGTGGGCCGTGGAACGCTGGAACTGGCCGGAATGGCTGTTCCTGCCGGCGGTGCTGCTGGGGCTGGCGGCGGGAGCGCAAAATTTCTGGGTGTTCTGCAAAGAGCGCCTGGACCGCTCCAAAAAGGAAAAAAATCACCGGGTGGGCTTCAACTCCCACCAGTAATGGAGGGCTTTTTTATGAAACTGGAGCCGGAATCCAGAAAGCAGCTGCTGCGTATCGCCGGAGGCACGGCCATCTGCACCGCAGCCATGTGGGTGCTGTTCGCCGCACTGCATCTGGTGGGGTGGGTAAAGTTTGACTACACCGTGGTGCTGGCCAGCCTTGTGGGCGCGGCCGTGGCCATCGGCAATTTTGCCGGCATCTGCTTTGTGGTGCAGAAGATCATTGACGAGCCAGACGAAAAAAAGCGCAAAGCGACCTTACAGCTATCCTACAACAGCCGCATGCTGCTGCAGGCGGTGTGGGTGGTGGTGGCCATCGCGGCCCCCTGCTTCCAGCCGTTTGCCGGTGTGCTGCCGCTG
>ENA-OPTA01001852-OPTA01001852.1-human-gut-metagenome-genome-assembly--contig:-NODE-1852-length-12084-cov-2.637709_pt1 | contig 12084 bp, 10 predicted proteins | sample MGYA00241813_ERZ501917 | MGnify/ENA primary metagenome ERZ501917 (study PRJEB25962, sample SAMEA2042408) | human gut metagenome | biome: human gut; feature: human-associated habitat; material: faeces...
TACCGATTCTAGAAAGTCCGTCTACCAGACCTACAGAAGTTGTTGTTTTTCCTTCTCCTGCCGGTGTCGGGTTGATGGCTGTAACGAGGATCAGTTTTCCATCCTCCGCATTGGTGTCTTTTAACAGGTTGTAATCAATTTTTGCTTTGTACTTTCCGTACTGCTCCAGATATTTGTCATCAATACCTGCTTTTTCTGCGATCGCTGTGATCGGCTGCATGGTACATTCCTGTGCAATTTCAATGTCTGATTTGTAACCCATTGTTTTAAAATCCCCTTTCTTTTTTCCGCTTTGTCCGCCGATTGATAGCCATATTTTACCATGTTTTGTAAGATGATTCAATTGATAATTATTTATTTCACAATCTTTATACGTTTTGTACCAAAAAATGCAGAAAATTCCGCCAAAAGGCGGAGCGGCACAATTCTGCATTAAAAAAAGAAGGATTCCCGGCTTTTTGCTGCCGAAAATCCTTCTCTTTTTTATTTTTTAAGAATACTGCGACTCATCCACCTCAAACGGTTCGTCGCACGGTCCTTCGAGGAGGCGGTAGCTGCCCTGTGTGGAGAAGTAATACCATTTTCCGTCGATCAGTTTCCATCCTTTTACGGCGTAGCCGTTTGCGTCAATGTAGTATCTCTGCTCGGTGTCGTTTGCATAGCGGTGCGGGTTCAGGGAAACCCATTCGCTTTTGGCCCATCGGTCTTCGTCTTCGATGTAGAACTTCCAGCCCTCATCGGTTTTGGTCCAGATGGAGGTTACCTGCTCTTCCATTTTTTCGAAGAATTTGGATTTCTGGGAGAGATCATCATTGAGCTGGTCGAAGGTCAGCTTCTCTGCAAGCGTCTGTTCACCTGAAAACAGGTTCGTTCCAAGACCGAGGCGGTCACCCTCAATGGTAGCTCCGAGACTTGCGATGGTGGTCGGGAACATGTCCATGGTGGTGAAACTTCTGTTTTTCTCCTGCTGCGGCTGGATCGGAGAGTTGATGATCACGTTGTATACGGTTCTGGTGTAGTCCGGATCAATGTTCTCACAGAAATCGGAATCCATCGTCAGATGGTCGCCAGAAATTACGATCGTTGTGTTCTCGTAGAAATCCTGCTGCTGAATCCAGGAAACGAACTCGGTGACCTGCTTGCTGGAGCAGTGCAGAACCATTCCGTACTGGTTGTCACCGTCGTTTTCTTCATCGCAGAGCTCACACGGATATCCATCCTCAAAATGGGTGTCTGCGGTCAGCATGGTGAAGTTGAACGGCTCTCCCTCTGCTGCGATTTCGGTCAGACGGTCTTTGGCAAAGGAAAAGAGTTTTTCATCCTCATAGCCCCACCATTCGTAATATCCTTCCGGGATCAGGCCTTTTTCCATAGCCCAGTTGTAATCGTCTACTTCGTAGTCGCCGTGCTCTTTAAAGTACTCTTCCCGGCCGCCGAACTGTCCGATTGAACCGATGAAGAAATACTGCTTGTAGCCTTCATCCGCCAGGACATCACCCAGGGTATTGATTTCCGGGAAGAAGCTGGCCTGATATGCCATCTCATTTCGCTGGATTCCGATGCTGAGAGGCAGACCGGAGGTCTGTGCGAAAATTCCGGCAATGGTCCAGGTTGCGTTTACGGTAGGCTGGCCGCCGCCGAGCAGCTCCGAATTGGAAAAACTGATGTTGTCTGTGGCAAGCTGGGTCAGCTCCGGGATATAGTTTTTATCGAATGCTCCGCCGGAGGCTTTGTCTGCGTAGGTGCTCTCCATGGATTCCAGATAGAGATAGATCAGATTTCGTTTCTGTTCCGGGAACGTGATATTCACGCGGTCCGGATCTACGTAGTTGTCTTCTACCACGGTATTGTACGTGCTCTGATTTTTCAGATATTCTTTTACGTCCAGTGCTGCCCACACGTCATTGATGGAATAGACGATGCTGGCGGCTCCTGCCGCGATACAGATCATCCCGAACGCCACATGGGCTTTGCGTTTTTCCCGAAGAAAAATGCTGACCAGAATCAGAAGGATGAGTGCTGCCGCTGCGATCAGCGCACTTGAGCAGACATAACTCATCAGAAGATCATGGCTGGTTCCGGCAATCGGGGCCTTTAACTGGTAAACAAGCTCTTCCATGCTCAGATTCGGCCATGTTTTCCGCATCCAGCGCTCGGACGTAAACAGCAGCACGCCAAGCGTTCCGATCACCACTGCAAACACAGCCAGCAGAATGCGCCCTGCTTTTTTCGTTTTTTTCTGTTTCTTGTGTTTCATCTTCCTACCTCCAAAAAGCATTACAGCTTACAAAATCTTAACTTTTCTTTACAATCGCCTTACGTATTATAGCAAAGACCGTTTTAAAAAGATAGAAAATTTTTATAAAATTTTTGCACAAAAAGTGCAGCCAAAAACATATTTTTTGTATGACACATAAAAACCCGCCCGGCACCGCAAATCTCTTCGCGGCCCAAGCGGGTTTTTCATCTCTATTCCGGGAAAGCCTTATCAGCTTGCCTTGTTCTTTCTCTGTTTGATGACCTTCAGTCGTGTGAACTCCTCGCGCTCCTTCTCCTCCAGTGCGTCCGCGATATCCTTGGACAGCTGGGTGTAATGCGGAATCGTGATGTTCTTCAGCGCGTTGGCACGCTTCTGTGTTTTCTTGATTGCCGCAGCAAGGCGGTACGCCGAGTTCTCAATCATGGAAAGGTTTAAGGTCAGGTCTTTTACTTTTTCAAAGGCCTGTCTTGCCTGATCCAGGGACTCCTTCGTGCTGTAGTAAGCATACGTTGGGGCCTGTCCGGACGGATCAGCCTCTACCAGCGGAATTTCCACGCCCATGATACTCCTTGTCTTGATCCGGATAGATTCCTCCACCGGAACGGTATAGGACACGGTCTGTACGTTGGTGATACCGATTTCCATGTTCGCAATCTGCAGTGCCGCATAAGCCTCGCGGAATGTCACATCGATCTGACGCTGAATGTCTTTTGCCTCATCGATCAGGCCCATGAGCTCGCGGATCAGAATATTCCGCTTCTTGTCCATCAGCTCGTAACCCATGTGGGCAAGTTTCAGAGAGTTCTTTGCAAGAATCAGGTTTCCCTTGGTAGGAAAGGTATTCGGGTCCATTCCGATCTCACTCCTCTCGCTTACTCATTCATGGCATCGGCTTCTGCCTTTGCTTTTGCTACTGCATCAATGGTGGTCGGATGATAATACTGATCCAGAACCTTGGTGTTGACACGGTCGAGCTCTTCTCTCGGAAGCAGTCCAAGAAGCTCCCATGCCTTGTTCAGCGTATCTTCCATGGAACGGTTTTCATCCATTCCCTGGCCGATGAATTCATGCTCGAATTCATTACCGAATACCAGGTACTGTTTATCGATCGGAGAAAGCTCATCCTCACCGATAACGGATGCCAGGGAACGCGCATCTCCTACCTTTGCATAGCAGGAGAACAGCTGGTTCGCTACGTCCTGATGATCGGCTCTTGTGTAGCCCTCACCGATACCATCCTTCATCAGACGGGACAGGCTCGGCAGTACGCTGATTGGCGGGTAAATAGACTGGCCGTGAAGCTGACGGTCCAGTACGATCTGACCTTCGGTGATGTAACCGGTCAGGTCAGGGATCGGGTGCGTGATATCATCGTTTGGCATGGTCAGGATCGGAATCTGTGTTACGGATCCCTCTACGCCCTGTACGATTCCGGCGCGCTCATACAGCGTAGCCAGCTCACTGTACAGGTATCCAGGATAACCTTTACGGGAAGGAATCTCTCCACGGGAGGAGGAAACCTCACGCATAGCCTCGCAGAAGGATGTGATATCGGTCAGGATAACCAGGATATGCATGCCTTTCTCGAATGCAAGGTACTCGGCAGCTGTCAGTGCTACCTTCGGAGTGATCAGACGCTCTACAACCGGGTCGTTTGCCAGGTTCAGGAACATAACAACGTGGTCAGATACACCGCTTTCCTCAAAGGTCCGGCGGAAGAACTCTGCTACGTCGTATTTAACACCCATAGCGGCAAATACGATTGCAAACTTCTCATCAGAATCTCCAAGGGATGCCTGCTGTACGATCTGTGCTGCCAGCTGGTCGTGCGGAAGTCCGTTTCCGGAGAAGATCGGCAGCTTCTGGCCACGAATCAGGGTGGTCAGACCGTCGATTGCAGAAATACCGGTATGGATATAGTTTCTTGGGTATTTACGGGTAACCGGGTTCAGCGGCAGGCCGTTGACGTTTCTTCTTACCTCTGCGTCAATCGGTCCCATGCGGTCGATCGGTTTTCCGATACCGTCGAAGGTACGTCCCAGGATTTCCTCGGAAAGTCCGATCTCCATCGGATGTCCGGTCAGACGGGTATGGGTATTGGTAAGAGACATGCTCGAAGTTCCCTCAAATACCTGAATAACGGCTTTATCTTCGTATACAGCAACGATACGTCCCAGTTTTTTCTCATTGCCGTCTACGGTAAATTCTACGATTTCCTCGTAGGAAGCATTTTTTACACCTTCCAGAACAACCAGAGGGCCATTGACCTCACTAAGGCCTAAATATTCAATTGCCATGATGAATTCCCTCCTTAACCATTCTTCTCGAGTACCTTATCGTAGAAGGTGTCGATATCTTTTTTGTATGTGTCAAACAGGTCCAGACGGTCATTCGGTACATCGTATTTAATAGAAACGACGCGGTCGAAGATCTTGTCCTCTTTCAGTACGGACATTGGCATGCCCATCGTCACGAGCGCTTTGGATTTCTTGTACAGATAAAGAATAACTTCCATCATCTTGTACTGTTTTTCCAAGGATACGCAGGTGTCATCCGGATGGAATGCGTTCTGCTGCAGGAAGCCCAGTCGAATAACTCTGGCGATTTCCAGAGTCAGCTTCTGGTCATCCGGAAGAACATCGCTACCGATCAGTTTTACAATTTCCATCAGGGAGCTCTCGGAGTTCAGGATTCCCATTAACTGGTTCCGCATATCTACAAAGTTTTTGTTTACGTGATCTTTGTACCACGGCGACAGATCCTGCAGGTATTCACTGTAGCTGGTCAGCCAGTGGATCGCCGGGAAATGACGGGCGTAAGCCAGAGATTTATCCAGTCCCCAGAAGCAGCGGACGAAACGTTTGGTGTTCATGGTAACAGGCTCGGAGAAGTCACCACCCTGCGGAGATACGGCTCCGATGATGGATACGCTTCCCTCTGCGCCGCAAAGGGTCTGCATCATGCCGGCACGCTCATAGAAAGCGGACAGACGGGATGCCAGATAAGCCGGGAAACCTTCCTCGGCAGGCATTTCCTCCAGACGGCCGGACAGCTCACGGAGTGCCTCTGCCCAACGGGATGTGGAGTCTGCCATGATTGCTACATCATAGCCCATATCGCGGTAATACTCAGCCAGTGTCAGTCCGGAATACAGAGATGCCTCACGGGCTGCAACAGGCATGTTGGATGTGTTGGCGATCAGGGTGGTACGGTCCATCAGCGGATTGCCGCTCTTCGGGTCGATCAGTTCCTGGAACTCCTCCAGAACCTGTGTCATCTCGTTTCCACGCTCTCCACATCCGATATAGATGATGATATCGGCATCAGACCATTTTGCGATCTGGTGCTGGGTCATGGTTTTTCCGGTACCGAATCCGCCAGGGATGGCTGCTGTGCCGCCTTTTGCGATCGGGAACATCGTATCCAGGATACGCTGTCCTGTGATCAGCGGAACGGATGCCGGATATCTTTTCAGGGTTGGACGCGGTACACGGATCGGCCATTTCTGTGCCAGTGTGATCTCTTTTTCGGTGCCGTCTTCCAGTTTCAGTTTTACAATCGGATCAAGGATGGTGTACTTTCCGTCTTTGGCAGCCCAGATAACCGTGCCGTTGACATCCGGCGGAACCATCGATTTGTGAACGATGGAACGGGTCTCCTGTGTTTCTGCAATGATTGCGCCGCCCATCAGCTCTTCGCCTTCTGAAACAGTTACATGGACATCCCACTTTTTCTCTGTATCCAGAGAATCTACGGTAAGGCCGCGGCTGATGTATTTACCGGACTGCTTTGCAATCTCGGACAGCGGACGCTCAATACCGTCAAAAATGTTGTTCAGGATTCCAGGTCCCAGTGTAACAGAGAGGGCATCTCCGGATGCGGTAACTGTTTCGCCTGGTTTCAGTCCTGTGGTTTCCTCGAAAACCTGTACTGTGGTGGTATCCTTTGTCAGGGCAATAACCTCGCCGACCAGACGTTCTTTACCAACGTAAACCATCTCGGACATTTTAAATCCGGTGTTTCCTTTCAGATATACGACCGGACCGTTGATTCCATAGATAACTCCGGTTTTATTCATGCTCTACACCTCCGTGAAAGATGAAATTCTCCCGCTCTTCGTTCAGAAGGGTCTCGAAGGAATTATCGATCAGAATATTTTTCTCCGGAATGACCGCGCGCACGCCGCCAAGGAACGGCATGGCCGAAATGGTAAGGGTTACGGAGAGTTTCTGCTCCAGGGAAGCCTTATGAGCTTCGTCTGACGGATCCAGATATAAGGTCAGTTTGTCATTTCCGGCAAACGTAACGGCTTCGCGGATTTTGCGCTCCAGATACTCCTCATAGGATGGATCCTTTTTATAAGCGGTAAGTTTTTCACGAACTTCTTTAAACAGTTTTTCTTTTAATTCCAGATTTTTACGGGACAGCTTCCGTCTGATATGAAGCTGATCCGCAGACAGTGTCTTGTTGACATCACGTTTTGCTTTCTCGGTCTCGGCAGCAACTTCTTCTTCTGCCTGACGTCTTGCGGTTGCTTTATGCTCCTCGAAGATCTTATCCAGAGCTTTCTGGTGATCGCCGATCACACGTTCTGCTTCACGGTTTGCACTGTCCAGGGAATGATTATAAAAATTCTGAAGTTTTTCCTCAGTAGTCAATGTGTGTCACCTCCAGGGCATTCTTACAGTTTTAATCCAATAGATTCATTTACAAAGGAAGTGATAAAGTCCGGTACCGTGACGGTCCGGAATTTCAATGAGCAGCGGAAGCTTATGGTTGAGGCGGACATCCTCCAGAATGTCCGGGAATTCCTTCCCGAACTTTTCTGTAAGGAGAATAATTCCGATCTCTTTGTCTGCCAGTGTTTTCTGCAGTGTATCATAAAGCTCCTCGCGCTCATGAACGACAACGCCTTCCACTCCGGCCAGGCGCATGCCCGTCTGAGTGTCTACGTTATCACTGATCAAGAACATTTTCATTTATGATTCCTCCAACTTAAGGTGAAGATCAATACCTTCCGGTTTTGGAATCAAAGTTTACCAAGAATCATGAAGGAGATGATCAGACCATACAGAGCGATACCTTCGGCCATAGCTACGAAGATCATGGATTTACCAAAGATGCTGCCGTCTTCGCTGATTGCTCCAAGAGCTGCGCTTGCGGAAGATGCAACGGCGATACCGGAACCAATACCGGAAAGACCTGTAACAAGAGCTGCACCGATGTAACCAAGACCGGTTGCAAGACCAGCGCCTGCTTCTGTTGCAGCAGATGCAGTTGTTGCGCCTGCGAAGGAAACAACGGTTGCGATCAGCAGAAGGCCGAAGAAGCCGCTTACATTGGCTGCCAGAGATTTTTTGTAACGATTTTTGTTGTGCTCACCTTTGAAGTAATAAGTCATAGGAACAACGATGGTTAATACCATTGCGATTGCAGTAAGTACCTGTACAAATGCTGAGTTCATAATAGTTTTCCTCCTGAAGTTAATTCATTAAATTTACTCTTTGCTGCGATCCGGAGCCATTTTCACTTTTTCCCGATACAGCTTCCCGCCATATTCACTTCCATTTCGCATGGCTCTGAATCCTCTTTTATTTCTCGCCTTTTTTCAAAAACGGAACAAACGGTTTTCCGTCTCCTTCATAGAACCGGCTGAACATCTCGTAATACTCCAGACGCAGTACCTGGATCGCTACCAGCAGTGCCTCAAGGCAGGCAACGAAGACATTTCCGAGAACAATAACCGGCCAGCTGATGCTGCCGCCGCCTGTTGCTCCGCCGAGCATCAGGACAACCTCCATCATAGCCGCATGGCTGACTGCATATGCGCCGACACGGACAAAGGAAATTGTGTTGGAGAAGTAGCTCAAAAGCACATCGAAGAGTTCGAAAAATGCCTGTACAAAGAACATTCCCTTTCCGGTCTCCGGAAATGCATTGCCCTTCTTCTCTACCATACGCTCCAGTGGCTCTTTTAAGAAGATCGCAAGAAGCGGAATACCGAACATGACTACCATCACGCCGACAGCCGGAGCTTTATGGCCGCTGAACAGGAGAACGAGTGTAACGGCAAGGGCTCCGTAGAAAATGAAGCCTGCCAGGGAGTTCTGGCTGAACAGAAGCTCGCCGAGCTTATGGTTTCTTGCTGCATTGATCATATGCAGAACCATTCCTGTCAGAATCATGAACATACCAAATGCAACCGCTGCGACAAATACGGTGTTCATCGAACCGATGAACGGAAGCGTTGTCATCGCTTCCTTCGGATGCAGCCAGAGGGCCGGTATGACATTCTCAAATCCGAAGAAGCTGCCGAACAAGAATCCGAAGATCACAGAGAATACCGCGCAGGTACTCATGATCGCTGCCAGATCCATCTTCTTGTAGTGGTACAGCAGTGCGCCGCCAATCAGCAGACACAGTCCCTGTCCTACATCGGCAAACATGATTCCGAAAATAAAGGCATAGGTGAGTCCTACGATAATCGTAGGGTCAATTTCATTGTAATTTGGCAGTCCGTACATCTTCACGTACATTTCAAACGGACGGAAGATTTTCGGGTTTTTCAGCTTTGTCGGCGGCTGACGCAGAACGTTGTTTGCATCATCCTCGATGAAGCAGAAGAGATTCGTGTCGTTTTCGATGTCTTTCTGGAAGGAAGCGGCATCTTTTTCCGACATCCAGCCGCACAGAATATAGAAGGTTTCCTTCTTGGATTTTGTGCAGGCTGCCAGGCGACGGACATCAAAGTTGCCGGAGAGCTGCTCTAACTGCTCTTTTGCTGCAACCAGATCCTCTGCGGAATCTGAAAGGCATTTTGCCAGTTTCCGTGAGCACTCGCTGAGTGCATCGTCTGTCTTTTTGATTTCTGCCTGAAGTGCTGCGTAAGCATCCTCCGGCGTTCCGCTGTACTCGTCCGGAACGTAGATTCTTTCGAAGTGCAGGGATGAGAATACGGCGTCCACTTTCGTGACCTGATCTCTTGGGCAGAAGTAAATGCCCCATACATACTGCTCATCGGAATGGCAGCGGTAGAATACCGTATCGCTGTTCTCATAGCAGTAGCTCTCAAACTTGTTGTAATACTCTTTTGTGATCTTTCCGAATCTGAATTTGATAAAGTGGAAATCCAGAATGGAGGAAAGATTGCAGTGCAGATCCTGGAACGGCTCGATTTTCTGTGCTTTTTCCATCAAGTCTTTCTTTTTTGCTTCCAGTTCTGTACGCTCCTGGTTCAACTGGCCAAGGGTGTGATCCAAACCATGGACACAGTTGATGGCATCTTCCAGGGAAAGTCTTTTCGTGGTGGTACGCTTCTCTTCCGGCAGAAGTGCTGTAAAATCTTCCGCCTGTTTTAAGGTCTCTTTGTATGGGTTGATCTGGATATACGGTGTGATATTCTGCATCGTAGACAGCTCCGTCAGAGCGTTTTCCAGATGTATCTCATATTTTGAGAGATAAGTGTTGACCACACGGTCAATGTCGGCTTTCGGCCCGGTGATGCTCAAAAATTTCATCTTGACAATCAATGAGTACACCTCCCCGTGTATTAAGTTTTTGCGATATGCTGCATTGCCTCGTCAGCGCTGATACGGTAACGTACGCACTCGAGTGCAATAATAAGCCGGTTTACCTCGTGCTCTTTGTGATAGAGGTATGAGTATATGGTGGCAACGGAATAAGGATCCTGTCTGGATTCACTGGAAAGTATGTGCTTCATAATGGCTGCATACATGGATTCCAGCGTATCGACTTTGAAGGAATCATACCGTTTCGCATAATAGGTTTGTTCCAGCAGCTGGGAAAATGCACTCATATTCTCGGCTTCTACCAGTGCCTTTACCACATCCTTTTTCAGCCGGTGATGAACCGGAATCAGCAGGGCGTAGATTTGTGCGCTGGTCATGTGATAATAGCGTTTGGAACGGTAGATCCACTGAAGGTTCAGCATGTCAAACTTGCTTCCCCATGCAGCGGTCAGCTCTTCCAGATCCCGCTTTGTCACTACTTTTGATCTGTCCTTCCACATCTGTGCAAAGTAATACAGATCCAGGGTCATCTCATAGTCGAACAGGGTCGGACGCTCGATATCCGCGAGCTGCGACAACGGGGCATAATATTCTGTCCCTTTCAGGTTCGCAATCAGTTCTTCGATCGTCCTGGAGGACGCCAGAAGATTGATGTCCAGCTGGGAATGCTTGTTAAAGAACTCGTCGAATATGGACAGGTTCAATACCACATCACGGTGATCAAATACCGTGTTCAGGCATTCTTTGATAACGGACACTTCGTATCGTTTAAAGTAGAGCGCAAGGAACTTTCTCTGCTCCACATTTGCAAAACGGTACAGCTTGGAAAAATCCCGGTATACCGTCAGGCGCAGCATTTTCTCGATCTGACCTCGGTGAAGGTCAGCTTCGTTGTAGCCCTCAAACAGATCCTCATAGCTTTTATGCTGCTTGAGGTAAGAAACTGCCTGCGGTACACTCTCCAATTCCACGATTTCCCGAAAATTCTGGTCGTTTAAAAGATGGCTCTGCATGGCTCTTATCTTTGTGGTAAGGCCGCTGTAGGATAATAGACCGCTCATCGTTTCACTTCCTTATAATGTTTTCGTAAATCTGCGTGGACAGTGTTCCGTGATTCTGTTCGTAATAAGCGTCCAGTGAAGATAGAAGTTCGGCGGCAGAGTCCCGCTGCTTTTTCTGATCCGCATCTGTAGTAGAATGAAGTTTTGTTGTGATCTCTTCAATCCGCTTTGCCGTTTCCGCTTCCAGATCTGCATCGAATTTTGCAATCCGCTCTTCCTGCTGCTCGTCCTGGAGCTTCTTCTGATTCTCGGCAGCCTGCATAATCTTAGTAGCAGCCGTTTCGATCTCTGCAAGTTTGTTAATTACAGATTCCATAGCATCGCTTTCCCTCCTTATTTATTTAAAAGACAACAAAGACGAGGAAAACTCCCCGCATCTTTGCTGTTAGTATTCTACACCTTTTTTTCCAAAGTTGACATATTGAAATCGTAAAAAAAAGTGGGATTTCGATCGACTTTTTGATTAAAAATAGACAATGGGTCATATTTTTTCTTCCAATCTCAATAGCCAAAAGATGGTCCCTCATATGATTTCGATATGGTTCCAATCCGATTGTCATATTGCTGATAAGAAATGCTATGTGCAGGTTGATATTGTATATAGTATTTTGAAAACTTCGAAAATTTGAAAACGGGATTTTTCTGTTTTGCTTTTTCGGGAGCTATGATATACTGGATATGATTGGCTTTTATTCTAATATTTATCACTTAAGAAAGGAATTTTACGCATATGCGCCTTAGAAATATCAGAGGATCAAAAGATGTGATTGCTTCCTGTCCGTTCGTTGTGCAGGAACCGGAGAGCTGCCGGGGACGGTGGGCTGAGGTTTTTGGAAATGAAAATCCGATTCATATTGAGGTCGGTATGGGAAAGGGCCGCTTTTTGATGGATATGGCGGTTCTGCATCCGGAAATCAACTACGTCGGCATTGAAATGTACGACAGCGTGCTGCTCCGCGCAGTACAGAAACGGGAAAAACTGGAGACGGAAATCAAAAACCTGTTCTTTATCCGCATGGATGCGCGCCAGCTTCCGGAAGTGTTTGCTGAGGGCGAGGTAGACCGCATTTACCTTAACTTCTCCGATCCGTGGCCGAAAGACCGCCATGCGAAACGGAGACTGACATCGCATGAGTTTCTTGCACGGTATGAGAAGATTTTAAAGAAGGACGGAACACTGGAATTCAAAACCGATAATAAAGATCTGTTTGACTACTCTCTTGAAGAGATGAAA
>ENA-OPTA01001858-OPTA01001858.1-human-gut-metagenome-genome-assembly--contig:-NODE-1858-length-12062-cov-2.650204_pt1 | contig 12062 bp, 11 predicted proteins | sample MGYA00241813_ERZ501917 | MGnify/ENA primary metagenome ERZ501917 (study PRJEB25962, sample SAMEA2042408) | human gut metagenome | biome: human gut; feature: human-associated habitat; material: faeces...
TAAATGCATTGTTTCCGAGCGGCTGGATTTCCAGATAGTCATAAAAATCCACGATCTTCGCGATCGTCTCATCCGGCTTTCCATCCAGAAGTGCACGGTAAAGCTCTCCGGCTTCGCAGGCACTTCCCACGATCAGACCTTCCCGGTGCTCATTTAGCACACTTTTCGGGATACGGGGTCTGCGATTATAGTAAACCAGATGGGATGCAGAAACAAGCTGATACAAATTCACACGACCAATGTCATTTCTTGCAAGAATAATGACATGATAAGTCGGAAGCTTTTTAATAGAATCCGGGTTCAGATCCCCAAATTCATTAACTTTTGCAAGCGTTGTCAGTTCCCGTTCTTTGAGCATCTGCACAAATTTCACAAAGATTTCTGCTGTGCAGCCTGCATCATCAACTGCGCGGTGATGATTCTCCAGGGAAATATTTAAAGCTTTTGCAACGGTATCCAGCTTGAAACGGTTCAGTGCCGGAAGAAGGACACGGGCAAGTGCAACGGTATCTACATAAGTAAAATCAGCCTCAATCTTCTGCCTTTTGCAGTTCTGCTCGATAAATCCCACATCAAAAGAAGCATTATGCGCCACCAGAACCGCATCGCCAATAAATTCTATAAACTGCGGCAAGATCGTCTCAATATCCGGCGAATCGATGACCATCTCATCGGTGATGCCGGTAAGTTCCGTGATACGGAACGGGATCGGACGTTTCGGATTGACAAAGGTACTGAACTTATCTGTGATCTTCCCGTCTTCCACTTTTACCGCGCCAATCTCGATGATCCGATCAGTCACAGCGGAAAAACCGGTTGTCTCGATATCGAATACCACGTAAGTGCCTTCCAGGTCCTGTCCTTTTTCGTTCTCTGCGATCTTAGTCAGATCATCTACCAGATATCCTTCCACTCCATAAATAACTTTAAATGGATCATCCTTATCCAGATCCTCGATCACATGATTGGCATCGGTAAACCCCTGCACCACACCATGATCGGTGATCGCAATCGCCGGGTGCCCCCAGTCATGTGCTCGCTTTACCAGATCTTTTGCCTCGGAAACACCATCCATATCGCTCATCTTGGTATGGCAGTGAAGCTCCACGCGTTTTTCCGGATACTTGTCTTTTCTTGTTACACGGAAATCCGAAGTTTTGCGGATTCCGGTTACAGAACCAATGGTCAGCTCTCCATCAAATTTATCAATCGTCGTAACTCCTTTGATTTTCAGAAATACACCTTTTTTAATCTCCGCAAGCAGATCCGGGAGCTGGTCATTGCGGGTAAACATCTTGACCATGATCGTGTCGGTAAAGTCGGTCACGGCAAACATGACGATTGTCTTTTCGTTCCGGATCTCACGGGTATCAAAGCTGATCACCTGTCCCCGGAAAGTAATCTCACCCATCTCTCCGGTAACTGTCTTCAGCTCGATCGGCATATCGTCAAAGTCCCGTCCATAGATTACGTTCGGGTCATCGGAACGCTTGAGCGGATAATCCCGACGCACAAAGCTTCCCTTGCCACTTTTGAACCCACTGGACTTTCCTGCAAATTCCTGTTTTTTCGGAGTCTCCGGTTTCTTCTGTTCCTGTTTATTCTGCGTACTTGATGCATCTGCTTCTTTAGCGGCATCTTCTGCTTTTTCCGCTTTCTTCTTTGATACGCCTTCCGTTTCTTTTGCTTTCGCCGCCTCTTCCGTAGCATGCTGTGCCTGCAGCTTCTGATTCCTTTCCCTGATCGCATCTACTTCCTGTTGAAGCTGCATTTCATTGAATTTCTTGTATTTGCTCTCTTTCACCTCTTCGTAGTCGATCTCCACATCCACCGGCACATGGAAACGGTTCTCAAAGACATCCTTCAGATAGCTGGTGATCTCGCTGGTCTTTCCCTCTGCAACAATCGTGTCCGCCATAGTCAGACACATAGTACGCTCCCCTTCGAAGCGGCACTTCGCCTTCTGGAACATATTCTTCTCCAGCACACTTTTCTGTTCCAGTTCAAAAAGGATACTCTCCTTATACGCATGCATCAGGTTCTCCGGCGTATACTGCTCGGAAAGCCGGTATTCCTCGACGATCGTCACCGGAATATTCCCCTGCGAAAACAGCTGCTCCTCAATCTGATCCTCCACATAACATACCGTCTTCTTCGGGATCAAATGGGTACTGTAAATATAAACCTTGATATGATTTCTGGCTGAAGTGGAGGTGATTTTCGTCACCTCCACCTTTTCAAACAGCATATGGCTGTCGTTATCCATATTCAATGTTGGAAACACATCAAAAAATAGCTTTGTCATCTTCTATTCGCCCCAATGTTCCAGTTCATTACGAAGTGCATCTAAAAGCTCATCCTCTTTTACCTTACGGATGATCTCTCCTTTTTTGATCAGAAGTCCTACTCCAACTCCACCGGCAATTCCGATGTCTGCTTCCTTTGCTTCTCCCGGTCCATTGACCACACAGCCCATAACTGCGACCTTAATGTCCAGTGGGATATCTGCAACCATCTCTTCGACCTGATTTGCAAGTCCGATCAGATCAATACGTGTACGTCCACAGGTCGGACAGGATACTACCTCAATGCCACCCTTGCGGAGTCCCAAGGTTCTTAAAATCAGTTTTGCTGATTTGATTTCTTCTAACGGATCTCCGGTTAATGAAACACGAATGGTATCTCCGATTCCCTGATTTAAAATCAGTCCCAGTCCAATAGAGGATTTAATATTTCCACTGATAATCGTTCCTGCCTCTGTAATTCCCACATGCAGTGGATGATTGGTTTGCTCAGCAATCAGTTCATGGGCTTTTACACACATCATAACATCTGAAGATTTGATACTGATAACGAGATTGTCATATCCCATATTTTCAATAAGATGCACTTTATCCAAAGCACTTTCTACAATGCCTTCTGCGGTAACACCATGATATTTTTCTACTAAATCCTTTTCCAGTGAACCGCTGTTGACTCCCACACGGATTGGAATATTTCTTTCCTTTGCTACGTCTACCACAGTCTGCACACACTCTTTGCTTCCGATGTTGCCCGGATTGATTCTGATTTTATCTGCTCCATGCTCCATGGCAGCAATAGCCAGCCGGTAATCAAAATGAATATCTGCAACCAGTGGTATTGCTATCTGCTTCTTAATCTCAGTCAATGCTTCTGCGGCTTCCATTGTCGGCACCGCACAGCGGATGATATCACAGCCTGCCGCTGCCAGACGGTTAATCTGCTCTACGGTTGCTTTTACATCCTCTGTCTTTGTATTGGTCATTGACTGTATCAGGATTGGATTTTTTCCACCGATGATACGGTCTCCTATTTTTACCACTTTCGTATCTTTTCGTTCCATGATTGCTTTTCCTCCTGTGCAGGATTATTTAAAATAATTTTCGAATATCGTTAAACATAACAAGCACCATCAATGCCAGAAGCAGCATCAGTCCGACAAAATGAACCATGCCCTCTTTGTCCGGATCCACCCGTTTCTTTCTGACGGCTTCTATAATCAGAAATACCAGTCTTCCTCCGTCTAATGCCGGTAATGGAAGCAGGTTCATAATTCCAAGATTGGCAGTCAGCATTATGGAATAATTAATTAATGTCAATACCACCGATAGCGTTCCCGCTGACTTGCTCTCGTCATAAGTATCACCAATATTCTTTACAATACCTACCGGTCCCGAAAGTTCATTGACACTGACTCTTCCGGTCACTAACATCTTCAAGCTGTCCATGGTAACTTCTATCCAGTATTTCACTTCATATACGCTATATTTTATAGTCTCAAAAATATTACCCCGCTCACGCATGGTATTTCCATAGATTCCAAAGAGATTTCTTCCTGCTTCTTCATTATATTTCGGGCTGATGGTACAGGTATATTCCTCTCCATCTCTTTCATAGGTCACTTCCAGATTCTCATTGGAATGAAACAGCGTATAAACACTTACTTCACGATAAATATGAATGTTCTTTCCATTGATTTCTTTAATGATATCTCCAGCCTGAAGTCCTGCTTCCTCTGCCGGATATTCTTCCATAACACCTTTTACCTCCGGCCGGTCAAATCCGGCTGTCCCGATAACAGTGCCAGAAGGAATGCCAGAATAAAGTTAAAAACCGGTCCTGCCGCTACAACTGCTATTCTCGCCCATACGGACTTGCTGTTAAAGGAGCCTTCACTTTCCGACTCTCCGTCTTCGCCTTCCATCATACATGCTCCACCAAAAGGCAGCAGTTTTATGGAATATTTTGTCTCTCCCTTTGTAATTCCAAATAGCGTTGGTCCAAGTCCCAGACAAAATTCATTTACTTTGATTTTATTTTTCTTTGCCAGCAAAAAATGTCCCAGTTCATGAAAAATAATAATAAAACTGAACATTAAGATTGCAATGATTATTTTCAATCTACCACCTGCTCTCTATATACTCATACGCGGCCTGCTCTGTTGCAAGGATTTCTTCTACGGACGGACTGGCAATATAGGTACACTGCTCCATACACGCCTGTGCGATTTCCGGAATCTCTAAGAAACGAATCTTTCCGTCTAAGAACATTGCTACCGCTCTCTCATTTGCTGCATTAAAAGCAGTCGTAATGTTACCGCCCTTTCTGCAGGCTTCATAAGCCAGCTTCAATCCATAAAAAGTCTCCATATCCGGCTCTTCCAATGTAATTGCCTTCATTTTCCAGAAATCAAGCCGGTCTCCACTTAAGTGTAACCGGTTCGGATAATACAGGGCATACTGGATTGGAAGCCGCATATCTGCTGTTCCAAGCTGTGCAATGACTGCACCGTCTTCATACTCTACCATAGAATGTATGATACTCTGTGGTTGTACTACAACCTGAATCTGGTCTGCATTTACATCAAACAGCCATTTTGCTTCAATGACTTCAAGTCCTTTATTTATCATGGTTGCGGAATCAATAGTGATTTTACGTCCCATGCTCCAGTTCGGATGCTTCAATGCATCTTCCACTTTTACCTGTTCTAATTCCGCCCGCTTCTTTCCACGGAATGGTCCGCCGGAAGCTGTCAAAAGTATTTTTGCAATTTTATTGTCTCCGGCTCCCTGCAGAGACTGAAAGATTGCACTGTGTTCACTGTCCACTGGAAGGATTTTCACATTACATTCCTTTGCCAGCGGCATAATAATATGTCCTGCGGTAACTAAAGTCTCCTTATTAGCTAGTGCAATGTCCTTTCCTGCTTTCATAGCGGCTATGGTCGGACGGATACCAAGCATACCCACAATGGCAGTTACAAGAATCTCTGCTTTCTCTTCCGTTGCTACTTCTAAAAGTCCTTCCATCCCGGAAGCCACCTTTACCTTCAAATCTGCAACCCTTGTCCGAAGCTCAATCGCGTCCTCTTCTGCCCATACAGCAACCAAAGCCGGATGAAACTCCCGGATCTGTTCTTCTAATTTTGCAATATTATGTCCTGCCGCAAGTGCAGTTACTTCAATATCTCCATGTTCTCTTACAACAGAAAGTGTCTGGGTTCCAATGGAACCAGTGGAACCTAAAATTGCAATCTTCTTCATGCTTCCTCCTACTTGCCAATCAGATATAATGCAAGATAATAAATAATTGGCGCTGTAAATATTACACTGTCAAAACGATCTAAGATTCCACCATGGCCAGGAATCAGTTTGCCATAATCTTTAATGTCATAATTACGTTTGATTGCAGATGCAGTCAGGTCTCCAATCATAGATATGATTGCCCCAATCGCACAAATCATGCAAAGCATAATGATATCACGGTTGGTGCTTCCCATAGAGCCCTGGAAAACAAAGCAATAAATCAGAGTTAATAATGCTGCTCCCACTACTCCGCCAACAGCTCCTTCCCAGGATTTCTTCGGAGAAAGCACCGGTGCCATCTTGTGTTTTCCAATCAGCACACCCACGCAGTATGCACAGGTATCGCAGCCCCAGGAGCATAAGAAAATTAACCATACAATATAAGCTCCACCCGGTAGCATTCTGGTCTGATATACATAAGAAAGCATCACCGATACATAAAATACACCAAAAAATGCTGCTAACATCTGCTCGGTATGATATTTCGGATAAGAAAATACATATACAAACATCAGCACTACCAAAAGTGCGATGACAAATAACATCATATCCGGAATAAACTGAAATTTCAGATTGCAATAATATACAATCGTTGCCAGTCCGCCGACTACACCGGCACAGTTTTTTTCAATTTTAAACACACGATACAGTTCATATAATCCAATCAAAGAAATAATTCCGGTTACTGCCAGCAGCAAATCATTTCCGGTAATAATGAATACCAGTGCCAGAATTACCAGCACGATTCCACTTAATAATCTTGTCTTAAACATATTACTCCTCCTCTATCTTTCCATATCTCCGGTCTCTTCCGCTGTAATCCTCTACTGCTTTACGCAGTTCTTCCGGTGTAAAGTCCGGCCATGGAACCTCTGTAAAATATAACTCACTATAAGCAAACTGCCACAGCAAGAAGTTGGAAAGCCGCTGTTCTCCACTGGTGCGGATCATAAGATCAGGATCCGGGATATCTTTCGTATCAAGATAGGATTCATATTTCTCTTCGGTAATCTCCTCTGCCGAAATACCATCCTGCCACATTTTCTTCATTCCACGGATCATTTCATCTCTTGCCCCATAATTAATGGCAATCTGTAAATTCAGTCCCGTATTATGGGCAGATTCTCTTTCCAATACAGCAATCTGCTGCTGGAATTTATCATCCAGCCGGCTGGTATCTCCGATTACACGGACTCTCATATTATTCTTGTCCGCTGTCTTTATACAGTTCTTAAGATAACTGCTCAAAAGCTTCATCAAAGCATCTACTTCATTCTGTGGACGGTTCCAGTTCTCTGTGGAAAATGCATACATGGTTACATATTCTATACCCAGATCATACGCTGCTTTACAGATAACTTCAACATTCTTTGCCCCCATGGTATGTCCATAGTTTCTTGGCATTCCTCTTTTCTTTGCCCAGCGTCCGTTTCCATCCAGAATAATTGCAACATGTTTTGGAATCTTCATCTTTGTTCTCCTTTTTACAGATGTTTACAACATAAAAGGGGACACGGCAATCGCGCTATGTCCCCATATGTGTCGTACATGGATAAGATTATACCGTAAGGATTTCCTTTGTCTTTTCCTCTACTGCACCATCAATTTTTGCAATATATTTATCCGTAATTTTCTGAGTATCGTTTTCTAATTCTTTTAATTCATCCTCAGATACTTCATTTGCTTTGTTCTGTTTCTTGAATGCATCATTGGCATCCCTTCTGATATTACGGATTGCCACCTTTGCATTCTCACCTTTTTTCTTAATATCCTTTGCCAGTTCTTTACGTCTTTCCTCGGTAAGCTCCGGGAATACAAGACGGATTACTTTACCATCGTTGGTTGGATTTAAGCCTAAATCAGATGTTAAAATTGCTTTTTCAATCTCTTTTACAAGGGATGCTTCCCAAGGCTGGATCTGAATCATTCTTGGCTCCGGAACATTGATATTTGCCACCTGCTGTAACGGGGTCGGTGTTCCATAATAATCTACAGTAATTCTGTCTAAGATATGCGGATTCGCTCTTCCTGCCCGGATAGTTGCATATTCTTCCACAAGATTCTCGTATGATTTCTGCATTTTCTCTTCATATGGGGTTAATCTGCTATCCATAAATAATCTCCTTTATTATACAGTCACTTTCGTGCCGTTAAATTTTCCGCTCATTGCATTTACAATGCTGTCCGGCTCATTTAATCCGAATACATACATTGGCATTTTATTTTCCATACACATAATAGATGCGGTTAAATCTACTACTGCAAGCTTCTTATCAATCACTTCCTGAATGGATACCTCATCATATTTCTTTGCTGCCGGATTTACCTTCGGGTCACTGTCATAGACACCGTCAATGGCTTTTGCCAGGAAAATGCCCTCTGCATCCATTTCAATGGCACGGAGTACAATTCCGGTATCTGTTGAAAAATAAGGATGTCCTGTTCCACCTGCAAAAAATACTACCATTCCTTTTTCAAAATATTTATTGGCACGGTCTTTTGAGAAAAGTTTGGTCATGCTTCCACACTCAAACGGAGTCAGAATCTGTGTCATCATTCCAACAGAACGGAAGATTTCAGATACATAAATACAGTTCATAATCGTTGCAAGCATACCAATCTGGTCTGCTTTGGTACGGTCGATAGTCTCGCTGGAACGTCCTCTCCAGAAATTACCGCCACCAATTACGATTCCAACCTGGCATCCGCCATCTACAATCTGTTTTACCTGGCGGGCAACTTCTGTTACGGTCGGCTCATCAAAACCTGTTTTCTTTTCTCCTGCAAGTGCTTCTCCACTTAATTTTAAAAATACTCTCTTCATTATTTATTCTCTCCAAAAAGACTTTCCACATCAATATCAGCATAGCACTGGGAACAGAAACCTTCGATAACTGCACCATTGTTAATCTGAACAGAACGGGATTTGATGTTACCCATAACAACTGCAGAAGTATCTACAACTACAGGTCCCTGAACATCGATATCGCCCTTGATTGCTCCTGCGATAACTGCAGAGCTTGCGGTAATATTTCCAATAATGACAGAACCAAGTCCGATTTTAACAGTTCCGGTGCTTACTACTTCACCTTCTACTTTTGCAGCATCAGCGAAGAATTCAGCAGAATTGCTGTTTCCATTGATAGTTCCGGTAACAACCAGCTTGCCATTACACTGAACATCACCATTAATATTTCCACGGATATCTAAAGAACCAGTAGATGCCATATTACCGGTAATGGATGTTCCTTCTGTGATTACAGATACTTCATCTGAAACTTCATCTGATGTCTGAACCGGAGCAAAATGTGCCGGAGTTGCCGGCTGTACCGGTGTTACTGTCTCTTCTGGCATTGTCATGGTTTCATTTGCTGTTGTCTCACTCATTTTACTTTCCTCCTGAATATGTAAATCTTCTTTTTCTTCTGCAGCTGGTGTCTCTACTTTTGTTTCTGTTTCCTGTGCCGGTGCTTCCTTCTCTACCGGAGCATTGGCATCCTTGGTAACCTTTTCTAAAAGTCCGTCCAATTTGGATAATTCAGACTCCACATCCAGTTCATCTTCCAATGTATTGACTACTACATCGTTATCCTGCTCTGCTGCCTCTGTTGTGTCTTCACCCGGTACCAGTTCGTTCACTGCCTGCGATAAATCCTCTTTAAAATCTTTAAAAAAGCTCATTCTTAAAAACCTCCATTTTTTCTATTGAACACTGTCTGCACTAATATGCTGTATTACAGTTGTATCCTCAGTAATCGGAAGTAGCTCTACTCCCTGTGCCTGTAGTGCCTCAATCATCGGACCTAAGGCTTCCACCGTTGTCTCCTTCGTATTTGCATCATGAAGTAACACAACCGATGTTTTATATTTTACCACATCCTCTAACACATTATCTACCAGCTCGTCCGCTGTATATGCCTGTGATGTAGCATCACCACTGGTTACATTCCAGTCAAAATAAGTAACATCCTGATCATTCAGATATTTTATAAACTCTTTCATATCTGTATTACTGACCTGATTGCTGCTTCCACCCGGGAAACGATAATAATGGCAATCCTCTCCCGTTATATCATAAAGATAATTTTGTATTTTGGTAAAATCATCCTCAAAATTTTCAAGCGAATCGTAAATCACACTGTATTTATGGGAATAAGAATGCATTCCCAGTGTGTGCCCCTCATTTACAATTCTTTTATACATCTCCTGGGACTCTTCATCTTCTTTTCCTACAACAAAAAATGTTGCTTTCACATTATACTGCGCCAATGTATCAAGAATAGCTGCCGTATTGGAACTTGGTCCATCATCAAAGGTAAGATATACTTTAAGCTGATCTCCCGGCTGTGCCTTGTTGCTTTCATCCTCTGCCACCAATGACTGGACAATCGAACTGTCTGCATTCTGATCCTGATATTCTGTGTCTGTCTGTAATTCCGTTCCAGTAGACATTTCTCCTTTCGACTGGTTCTCGTCCTGCTGTACCTGTCCGGAAACAATACCGCTTGATACCAGCCTGTCTATCTGGTTCTGTAAAGAAATTACCCGGCACAACAATACCACGCACAAAATAATCGATATCAGCATCCAAACGAAGATAGATGTTATAATCCCCATCTTCATGCGATTAATGCGTTTTCGCCTTTCCCGCTGTTCCTTTAACCCCTTCGTGGTCTTCTCTTCCATGTAGTGACCTCCCGGTCATAAAATCTCTTTTCTATTGTAACACACTTTAACAAAATATCACTATAAAAAATAATTTTAATTGAATTACTTCTTGAGATTTTTCTTTCTTTTGTCAGAAAATTCCCCTGCAGAAATCACTCTACAGGGGAATTTTATATACTTTTACAATTTGTGCTAAGCTTTTACTTAGTTTCCTGCTATCTGAGCAGCAACTTCTGCAGCAAAGTCTTCATTTTTCTTCTCCAAACCTTCACCTGTTTCGAAACGTACAAACTTCTTAACAGATACAGGAGCACCAACTTCTTTGGAAACCTGCTCTAAGTATTTTCCAACTGTCTGTTTTCCATCTTCTGCTTTTACATATACCTGATCTACTAAGCAGATTTCTTTTAACTCTTTGCTGATACGTCCTTCGATCATTCCATGGATAACCTTTTCTGGTTTCTGGGACTCTTTCGGATCATTCATAATCTGAGCTAAGAGAATTTCTTTCTCATGTGCGATGTAATCTGCACTTACTTCATCTCTGGAAACATATTTTGGATTTAAAGCTGCTATCTGCATTGCAATGTTGGTTAATGCTTCTTTTACTGCATCATTTACAACAGTTGTGTCAGCATCAACGATAACACCGATTCTTCCGCCGCCATGGATATAAGATACTACACAACCATTCTCAGCTACAACCTTTTCGAATCTACGAATCTTTAAGTTCTCTCCGATAACTGCAACTTTCTCTACTAATGCATCTTTTACTGTCTTGCTTTCATCTGCATTCCATTTTTCTTCCATGAATGCATCCATGTCTGCTGCATCAGAGTTTACTGCCTGTGTTGCAACAGCCTCTACAAACTCACGGAATGTATCATTTTTAGCAACGAAGTCTGTTTCAGAGTTAACTTCAACAACTGCTGCTGTCTTATCATCTTTTACTACAACAGTACAAAGACCTTCTGCTGCGATTCTTCCAGCTTTCTTCTCAGCTTTTGCCTGTCCGTTTTTTCTTAAATATTCAACAGCCTCATCCATGTTGCCGTCTGTTTCACCTAATGCTTTTTTACAATCCATCATTCCTGCGCCGGTTAATTCACGCAGTTCTTTTACCATTGCTGCTGTAATAGCCATCTTCATTTTCCTCCATTTATTTTTTCTAAAGGTAAGGACAGGCAATTACTGTCTGTCCTGTTTTATACACACGTTGCGTGTTTCTTATCGTTTAAAATACTGTTCTTATGCCTCTACAGCTTCTTCTGCATCCTCTGCAACTTCAGTGTCAACATCAACAGTTCCCTGATTTGCTTCGATAACAGCATCTGCCATTTTAGAAACGATTAATTTAACGGCTCTGATTGCATCATCGTTACCAGGAATTACATAATCTAACTCTTCCGGGTCACAGTTTGTATCTGCGATACCAATAAGTGGAATTCCTAAGGAATGAGCTTCCTGAACGCAGATTCTTTCTTTCTTAGGATCTACGATAAAGATAGCATCTGGAATCTTCTTCATTTCTTTAATTCCGCCTAAGTTCTTCTGCAATTTATCTAATTCTTTCTTTAATTTGATAACTTCTTTCTTAGGAAGAACATCAAATGTTCCATCCTCTTCCATAGTTTCGATTGCTTTTAATCTTGCAATACGGCTCTGGATTGTCTTGAAGTTAGTAAGCATACCACCTAACCATCTCTCGTTTACATAGAACATGTTACAACGCTCTGCTTCTGTTTTGATTGCATCCTGAGCCTGTTTCTTTGTTCCTACGAAAAGAAT
>ENA-OPTA01001872-OPTA01001872.1-human-gut-metagenome-genome-assembly--contig:-NODE-1872-length-11993-cov-3.697185_pt1 | contig 11993 bp, 9 predicted proteins | sample MGYA00241813_ERZ501917 | MGnify/ENA primary metagenome ERZ501917 (study PRJEB25962, sample SAMEA2042408) | human gut metagenome | biome: human gut; feature: human-associated habitat; material: faeces...
CTTTCCAAATCCCTGTCTGCGTTTCTCAATCAGACCACTCTAAACCATGATTCAGAAATGCAACCACAAAATGAGGAAGTTCAGCCAGAAAACAACGGCTTATCAGACAGTGATATGGAGCTTTTACAGCTTTTAAAATCACTTACGCCGGAGATGAAAGAAATGCTTTTGAAACAATCAGCTTCAAAGTAATTTTTCAAAAGTGTTAGCAAATCTTCAAAAATCTGCTGATATTTTTTCAAAATAAAAAAAGTGTTAGCAAACTCTTCTACTCAAACAGTCATAAAAATATCGAATTACAAATTCTGAAAATCAAAAGAAATTGCAAAATATAAATTAAATATGTTCTTATCTGACAGGTTATAAGCCAAAAACAAAAGAAGCTGAAAACCTCGATAAATCAAGGCTTTCAGCGTTGTTTGCTGGCGTCCCAGACAGGAATCGAACCTGCGACGTTTCGCTTAGGAGGCGAACCCTCTATCCTACTGAGGTACTGAGACGTATTTAATTGTAATGGAGCAATTTTCAAATTTATTTCATAAATCGCTTCCGAAAGGGGATTGCTCCACCTGACCCTTAGGAGGCGAGTGCTCTATCCAGCTGAGCTATGACGACACATGCCGCAAACCCTTGATTTTACTGGGTTTCTGGGATTTTTCCCTTCGGCCATATATAAGATTATCAACTCTTTTTCGAGTTGTCAATCTACAGATTTTTTTGCTTTGGTAACATTAGAACGTTCCCCAATTTGGGGAATGCCTCGGCTTTCTCTTAGGAGACACTTGTTATATTCATTTAACTAATAGAACATACACATATATCATACCGTTTGAACATGAAAATGTCAAATGCTTTTCTAAGAGAATAATTATGGGATAATTATGGTGAGGTAACAAAGCGGGATTTTGTATGTGAAATAGCTTTTATAGGACTTCTTTATGTAAAGTCGAATGTTCTGAAGCGCATATACAAAAAGCACGACTAATTTTCAATTAAAAGAAATTTGGTCATGCTTTTTATATAAGTCAAAATTTTTCCCTAAAAATTAATATGCCCTTGCAGCCAGATTTGTGCCTTCAGCCGTCTTCCAATTGCCGGTTCGCCAATCACCTTTTCAACCGGTACGCATACATCAAATTGAAGCTCATTGGTTTCAACTGTAAGAACATAAAGTTCTTTCCCAGTAAGAAGATTTTCAATGGTATCGATATTCAGAATCTCACCAAGGATCGCATACTGGTCACATTCAAGACCAGATGGCATAAAATGTGTATCGACAATGCTGTAAATATCTTCCCCACGGATTCTTTTTGATACTGCGGCATAGGTGTCGATGTCGTCAAGCGTAAGGCTTTCAATGGCATCGGGATTCCCTTCCTTTGCTGCGCTCATGAGCATCATCCGGTTGCGGAGCTCTTCCGCTCTCTTGTCCGCAGCGCCTGTATCCTTTGTGACCGGAAGCAAAATTTTCCCACTTAAGGCAAGCCCAGAAAAGGTTATAGAGATTGAACTTTTGTTCAGACCACCGAGAGTGGCTTCTTTTATGTATTCCATTCCGTTTTGAATATGGAAAATGATACTGCAGCCGAGCTTTACATCCTCGCAGACACCAACATAGGTCGGTGAGAAGGTTTTCTGTTCTACTGCAATATCAGCATAAGAGCTGACTCCACTGCCTGAAAAATATGGGAAATAGCATTCTCTGCGGAACTCTTCATCATTTTCATCGATAAAGCCGCAGGAAGAAATGCCAATCCCGTTGCCGTATTCCCTGCGAAGCTCACAGAGATCTGTGTGCTCGTCCAGGGCAATACGGTCATATCCGGAAAATTTCTTTTCGGATTCAAGAAGAATCTGATACCATTCGCGTTCAGATGCGATATCGTGGAATCCGATAGCGTTTAAATATTTATGCAAAATTTACCTCGTTTTCTATCTGATTTCAGACTTACCGCCCATGTATGGACGAAGTACTTCAGGAATGCGGACAGAACCGTCTGCCTGCAGATTGTTCTCGAGAAATGCGATCAGCATTCTCGGAGGAGCTACTACTGTGTTGTTCAGTGTGTGTGCGAAGTATTTGTTTCCGTCGCTTCCTTTTACACGGATGCCAAGACGTCTTGCCTGTGCATCACCAAGGTTAGAACAGCTTCCTACTTCAAAGTATTTCTTCTGTCTTGGAGACCATGCCTCTACGTCACAAGATTTTACTTTAAGGTCGGCAAGGTCACCTGAACAGCATTCCAGTGTACGAACCGGGATATCAAGAGAACGGAACAGATCAACAGTGTTTTTCCATAATTTATCATACCATTCTTTGCTTTCTTCCGGTTTGCATACAACGATCATTTCCTGCTTTTCAAACTGATGGATTCGGTATACACCACGTTCTTCGATTCCATGAGCACCTTTTTCTTTACGGAAGCATGGAGAATAAGAAGTCAGTGTCTTTGGAAGCTCAGCTTCATCAAGCATGGTATCGATGAATTTACCGATCATAGAATGCTCGCTGGTTCCGATCAGATATAAGTCTTCGCCTTCAATTTTGTACATCATAGAATCCATTTCGGCAAAGCTCATAACGCCTGTAACAACGTTGCTTCTGATCATGAAAGGCGGGATACAGTATGTGAATCCACGATCGATCATAAAGTCACGTGCATAAGAGATAACTGCTGAGTGAAGACGTGCAATATCTCCCATCAGATAATAGAAACCATTTCCGGCAACCTTTCCTGCACTTTCAAGATCGATTCCGTTGAATTTTTCCATAATTTCTGTATGGTATGGAATTTCAAAGTCCGGAACAACCGGTTCGCCGAATTTTTCAATTTCAACATTCTGGCTGTCGTCTTTACCAATCGGGACAGATGGATCGATGATATTTGGGATAACCATCATATCTTTTTTGATTTTTGCTTCTACTTCTTTTTCTTCAGCAGAAAGTTCTTCCATACGGGTAGCGTTTTCTTGAACTTTTTTCTTAAGCTCTTCTGCTTTCTCTTTTTCACCATGAGCCATGCATGCGCCAATTTCTTTGGAAACTTTGTTTTTCTCAGCACGGAGTGCTTCTACTTCACCTTTGATTTCACGGTTTCTCTTGTCAAGTTCGATTACTTCATCTACAAGTGGAAGCTTTTCATCCTGGAATTTTTTCTTGATGTTTTCTTTTACAACATCTGGGTTTTGTCTTAAAAATTTAATATCTAACATAATTGTTCTCCTGTCTTATTCCTTTATTTTTATATCTTATGATGTGAGTGGCAAAAGTAAATTTTTCCACTTACATCATCTTATTCTATCACCTGAGGATTATCAAGGGATTCAGGCAAATTACTGTGGTTTGATCGCATCTTGTACATCCGGATCATACATTTCCTGGTAAACGGCCTGATCTAGTGATTCGGCCTCTTCTTCAGAGAGCTCAATGTAACTTTCACCACGCACAATTTCTTTTATATAAGTGTAACAGCCATCTCTGCTGTGCATGGAATTGAGGATCCATCCATTGTTATCATTGTCAAGCATTGTGAGGGCGAAGCTGAGTTTTCCCCCCATTTCACCGAAAGCATCGTATTTTACAATACCTACTTTCTGGTAGCTGCTTCGCAACGCGCGATACAATATGCGGATGTCCGCTTTGTTTTCGTGGGCAATGTTGGAAAGCTCGTCGAGTTCATTGAATCTTGCGCTGAAGCTTTCTTCGAGTGTTTTGCCGTCCTGTCCGCGCATGAATACGTTATAGCTCGATTTCAGACGGTTGTATTTCATATTAACATTAATATAAAGAAGAAACATCAATATGATCAGCATGATAAGAAAAAGAAATATATACGCCGGATCAATTCCAAGTGACTTTAGAATTTTACTTTCCATATATTATTCTCCTTCCTGTATTGACATTAACAATTCAAATATACGTTCCAGATCGTTGTCCGAATAATATTCAATTTCAATTTTGCCTTTTCCATTTGCTTTATGATTGACATGGACTTTGGAACCGATGATTGATTTTATACGTTCCTCCAGATCTTCATATACAAACGCATTCTGGATAACAGGCTTTTCTTTTTCTTTTTTTGGCTTTTTCAGTTCTTTGACAAGTTTTTCGGTATCCCTGACACTGAGCTTTTCATCAAATACTTTATTGGCAAGAATGTACTGCTGTTCTTTATCCTCGATTGCAAGAAGAGCACGTGCATGTCCGGTTGAAATCATGTCATCGATGATCATCTGCTGTACTCTCTCGTCCAGCTTTAGAAGACGCATAGAGTTTGTAACAGCAGTTCTGCTCTTTGAAACGCGCTCAGCTACCTCATCCTGCTTCAGACGGAATTCGTTTAGCAGGCGTTTGTATGCCTGCGCTTCTTCGATTGGATTCAGATTTTCGCGCTGAATATTTTCAATAAGAGAAATTTCAACGATTTCCTGATCTGTGTATTCTTTAATGATAACAGGGACCTCTTTGATACCGGCCTGCTTTGCTGCACGCCAGCGACGCTCGCCGGCGATGATCTCGTAGTAATCGTTCCGCTTCTGAACAATCAGAGGCTGAAGGATTCCAAACTGTTTGATTGAATCAGCAAGTTCCAAGAGAGCATCTTCCTCAAAATGTTTTCTTGGCTGGTCACGGTTTGGCTCCACATCATTGATCTTCATTATGATTGGACCGGCATTCACTACTTCTTTTTTAGCTGGTGCAGTATGCTTTGCGGTTTTGTTTTCTTTGATTAAACTATCCAGACCTTTTCCAAGTCCGCCTCGTTTTGCTGTCATGCTTACTCTTCTCCTTTATGAATTACTTCATCTGCTAATAACATATAACTTTCAGCTCCTGTTGAACGAGGATCATATAAGTTGATTGGCAAGCCATGACTTGGGGCCTCTGCAAGTCGTATATTACGTGGAATGATAGTTTTGTAAATTGTCTGATCAAGATTATCTTTTACATTTTCAACAACTTGAAGAGAAAGATTGGTTCTGGCATCATACATAGTAAATACAACACCTTCCATTTCAAGGTTTTCATTTAATCTTTCTTTTACAAGCTCGATTGTTTTAATCAGCTGGCTCAATCCTTCTAGTGCATAGTATTCACATTGAATTGGAACCAATACTGTATCTGCTGTAGTCATTGAATTGATTGTCAGCATACTAAGTGAAGGTGGGCAGTCGATAATGACGTAATCGTAATTACTTCTTATCTTAAGCACCTCATCTCTTAAAATGTATTCTTTGTTCTCGGTCTCGAGTAACTCTATTTCGGCGCCAGATAGATCAATGTTTGCGGGAATTACGTCGAGATTTTCAATTGCTTCTTTGTGTAACACTTGCTCTATAGTGGCTTCGCCAATTAAAAGATCATATACAGTATAGTCAACATTATCCTTATCTATACCAAGACCGCTGGACATATTACCCTGTGGATCCATGTCGATTGCGAGAACTTTCTGCCCTTTCGCCGCTAAACACGAGGATAAATTGATCGCTGTTGTAGTTTTTCCAACGCCACCCTTTTGGTTGGCAACGGCAATTATTCGTCCCATTGCAATTACCTCCTTTCTAATAGTGTGCAAATATATATGAAGTTTTATTTACATCTAGATATAATTGTAACACTAAACTTTATCTAAATCTACTAAATGTTTCACGTGAAACATTTATTTCGGCATTTTTTATAAATGCGGGAATGTTTCACGTGAAACATTCTACATAAAGTGAAATATAAAAATGTATGAAAAATATTTTAGATAAATGAAAATATATTTGGCTATGAGCAGCTGAAAAAGGAGAGATAAAATGTTTCACGTGAAACATTTTGTCGAAAACCAAGGAACAATAACATGATGTAAATCTTTAAACTGTGAGGAGATTATGGTATACTTATCTATAAGCCGCAAGGTGAAAAATTACACAAAACAGATACTATTTGCGAGTATGATCTTGCTGAATCGGGGCAAAAATGATTCGGAGAAAGGACAATTAACGATGAAAAATAAATTGAAAAGTTGTGCGATTTTAGCAACACTTGGTGCGATTACAATCCATCTGATAAATAAAACACTTATAGAAATGGCAACAAAAGACAGTTTGTTAAACTCATCTGAGGGAAACTATTATGACTGGAGATTTGGAAAAATCTATTATAGAAAACAGGGAAATGGTAAACCACTACTGCTACTTCATGATTTGGATGCAGAAAGCTCTGGCGTAGAATGGAAAAAAGTAGCGGCAATTCTTGCAGAAAAGTATACTGTTTATACCGTGGATCTGCTAGGCTGTGGACGATCTGAAAAACCAAATATTACTTATACTAATTTCCTTTATGTGCAAATGCTGACAGATTTTATTAAACATATCATTGGCGAAAAGGCAGATGTTGTGGCTACGGGAGAATCGGCTGCTATTGCAGTTATGGCATGCGGAAATGATGAAAATGTGATTGGAAAGATTTGTATGGTGAATCCACTGTCACTTACGGAACTTGCAAAATGTCCGAATAAGAGAACCAAGACGCTGAAGTTCCTTATCGAAATACCGATTATTGGTACGCTACTGTACAACATTATTCATTCAAGAGAAGCGATTGATGAAAAATTTGTGGATAAGTATTTGTATGACGAAGATACGATAGATTATCAGATGACGAAGATATACCATGAATCTGCTCATAATGAAAACGCACATTCAAAATATTTGTTTGCAAGCATCAAAGGTGGATATACAAAGACAAATATTTATCATTGTATTCGCAAGGCGACAAATAGTATCTGCATTATCTCTGGACAATATGATGAAAACAGTATTGAGATTGCTAAACAATATCAGAAGCATGTACCTGCTATAGAATACATGTGCATAAAGGATACGAGACATCTTCCACAAATTGAACAACCGGAAGGATTCGCAGAACAGCTAGATATCCTTTTCTCTGCTGAATAATATAAAGTACGTTCAGGTACACATTATAGCCAAATGCGGGATGTACACTTCGGTGTACATCCCGCATTTGGCTATATATGGCTCTTGATCAACTTTTGCGATTATCTAATAGCAAACAGAACTGGTACTTAACTGGTACTTATTCTACTCATGAACACCATGAAAACCGACATGCAACTCTGGGAATTTCTATGGAAATTGTCTTTTCCTGAAAAACAAAACAGAAGGATGATTATTGGGCTTTTTGCAGAAATAATCAAGCTAAATGAAAATAAAAAATCAGATTTTAAGCGGGTAAAAAATTGAACTTACCCGCTTTTTGAAATGAAATAGGAAAATAAATTTCTGGAAGAATTGCATACAAAAAAATAAAAATACATTTTCAATGCATACAAAAAATTGAACTATCAAAAATACAAAATGGAATAAACTATAACAATTAAAATTGAACTATTATAAAAAGAACTAATAGCAGAAGTTCAAGATAAAGAAAAAATAGTTCAATTTCCATTGCGGCATATACAGACTACAGGTATGTATAGCTGTTTATCCGTGGATAGGTTCTTTGGAAGGAAGTCCTGCTTTTCGAGGAAACTTCTTCCCGGTAGGCTTGATTTTTTTGATCTTTACAAATGAACGGCTAATATCACTGCCTGGAAGCTGGAATACAACTGGTTTATTTTGTGTACCTCCAAGGACATGTACTGCGGTTTTTGCAGCGGAAAGTTCATCGACAATATCACCGGATTTGTAAGAAACAAAGAATCCACCAACTTTTACATAAGGGAGGCAGTATTCGGATAATGTAGATAAATTGGCCACTGCACGTGAAACACAGAGGTCAAACTGTTCCCTGTAGTCTGCCTGACGGGCAAAATCTTCTGCTCTGCCGTGGATTGTATGGATATCCGTAAGATTTAACTCTTCAATCACACTGTCAAGGAAACGGATTCTCTTATTTAAAGAGTCAAGCAACGTGATTTTCAGGTGCGGAAAGGCGATTTTTAAAGGAATTCCGGGGAATCCGGCGCCTGTTCCTATATCGATCACGGTTTGAACTTTACTGATATCCAGGGCCTTTACTAATGCAAGGCTGTCGACAAAATGTTTTTCGTTTACTTCTTCGTACTCGGTGATACCGGTGAGATTCATAACCTTGTTCCATTCCACCAGCATTTCGTAATATTTATCAAACTGATTAAACTGGGTCTGCGTTAATGTGATACCTAATTCTGCAAGCTGTTGCTCAAATTTTTTACTCATATTGCTCCTTTTTCCCCTAAAAGTACACATCTTTGCGGAAAATAAACAGTAATTTACACTGTTTTGCACCAAATAGGTACACAATTTCTGAGAAGATAGCACCTTAAAGGTACATGATAAAGTGATAATGTTTTTAAAAAAATACAATCATGCACCTAAAAGGTATACGAAAAGATGAAAAACATACTTTTTGCCCTATAAAGTACACGATAAAACCATTTCTTTGAAAATAGATGTGTACTTTTTGGGTGATGCCCTCAAAAGTACACATCTATATAAAGGGAAAAACAGAAACCAGAAATAATGGATTCTGTAATATCCCAAAAAAGATCAAAATACAGGTCTGGTTATCTGGTGGTCTAATGTCCTAGATATACCAGTAATACAGAAATATCGGCAGGTGAGACACCGGAAATACGGGATGCCTGACCGATGGAAAGCGGTCGGAACTGCTTTAATTTCTGCACAGCTTCGATTCGCAGGCTCGGAACAGCATCGTAATCGATATCTGCCGGTATTTTCCTGGTTTCAAGCTTTTTAAACTGTTCTACCTGTTTTAACTGGCGCTTGATATAGCCTTCATATTTGATGTTGATATCAATTTGTTCCATAATCTCTCGGCTGAAGCTTTCTGTTCGCGTATGGTCGATAGGTTCGAGAAGCTTGTAATTCAGCTCAGGACGCTTAATAAGCTCAGCAAGTGTAGATCCTGAAGTAAGAGGCGTACTGCCGCAATTTGTGAGAAAATCCGTGATTTCCTGGGAAGTTCCAACGTTGGTATGCTCGAGCCTGTGGATCTCCTTGCGGATGATTTCTTCTTTGTCTAACAACATCTGGTATCTCTCGTCTGAAATAAGCCCTATTTTGTGCCCTATTTCGGTTAGTCTCTGATCGGCGTTGTCCTGGCGCAGGAGTAACCGGTATTCGGCACGTGAAGTCATCATACGATATGGTTCGTGGCTTTCTTTTGTAACCAGATCATCGATCAGAACACCGATATAAGCCTGGGAACGGTCTAAAATTAACTGTTCTCTTCCAAGAACCTCCAGTGCGGCATTGATTCCGGCAATAAGTCCCTGAGCGGCTGCTTCTTCATATCCCGAACTTCCGTTGAACTGACCACCGCTGAACAAACCATGAATAGATTTGAACTCAAGTGTCGGATGAAGCTGTCTTGCATCGATACAGTCATATTCGATTGCGTAAGCATTTTTAACTATTTTTGCGTGTTCAAGACCAGGCACACTTCTGTACATTTTATATTGAACATCCTCTGGAAGTGAACTTGACATTCCGCCGATGTACATTTCATTGGTTTCCAGACCTTCTGGTTCAATGAACACCTGATGCCGTTCTTTATCGGCAAATTTTACAATTTTGTCCTCGATAGACGGACAATAACGTGGTCCGGTGCCTTCGATCATACCGGAATAAAGTGGGGAACGATCCAAGTTTTTACGGATGATCTCATGGGTTGTAGGATTGGTATAGGTAAGCCAGCAGGAAGCCTGCTCAATCTGCACATCTTCTGGATCCGTTGTGAACGAAAAAGGTACGACCCTCTCGTCGCCGAATTGCTCTTCCATTTTGCTGAAATCAATGCTGCGCTTGTCGATACGTGCCGGTGTACCGGTTTTGAAGCGGTACATCTTAATACCAAGCTCCTTCAGACAGTCGGTCAGATAATTTGCTGCCTGCAGCCCGTTTGGACCGGTATGCGTGCTGACATCACCGTAAATGCATCTTGCCTTTAGGTAGGTTCCGGTACACAGTACAACGGCCTTGCAGCGGTATATAGCACCAGAATAGGTCTGAACGCCCGTTACAGAACCATCTTCCACAAGGATATTGACGACTTCACCTTGCCGGATCTCCAGGTTCTCCTGGTTTTCCAGCGTCTGTCGCATGGTATTGCTGTATTTGTTCTTATCTGCCTGGGCGCGCAGGGAATGAACGGCAGGCCCTTTAGATTTATTCAGCATCTTTGACTGAATAAATGTCTTGTCGATGTTCTTTCCCATTTCACCGCCGAGCGCATCCAGCTCACGTACCAGGTGCCCCTTTGAGGTACCGCCGATATTCGGGTTGCATGGCATCATGGCGATACTTTCTACACTTACGGTGAAAACAATCGTTTTCAGACCGAGTCTTGCGCAGGCAAGGGCAGCTTCGCAGCCGGCATGTCCCGCACCAACTACAACGATGTCGTATGCGTCTTTATTTTCCCATACAGAATTTGCTGAATATTTCATTTACTAAATCTTCTCCTATCGTCTCTCCGGTAATGCTTCCCAGAGATTCATATGCATCCATTAAGTCAATTGTGAAAAAGTCTTCCGGCATCTGGTTTTCAATGCTCTCTTCTACCTTTTTTAGGCTGGAAAGTGCATCGGCAAGAGCTGTTTTGTGTCGGATATTGGTGATATAAACCTCATCGTTAAATGAGATATCACCGTGATAAAACATCTCTTTTAAAGTAGATTCCAGTTCATGGATCCCGGTCTCCTCTTTTGCGGAAATATCGATCATTGGCTTAGTTATCAACGTTTCTAATGCCTTTTTATCAACAACTGTGGATAAGTCACTCTTATTCAGTAGTATCACAGCTTTCTTATCCCGGATCATCTCGATGATCTCGTGATCATTTTCATCAAGAGGTCTGGATGCATCGACCACATAGATGATCAGATCGGCTTTTTCTGCATTTTCTTTTGCTTTATCCACACCGATCTTCTCTACGATATCAGAGGTATCGCGGATTCCGGCGGTATCCATGATGTTTAAAGAAACGCCCTGAAGCTGGATATTTTCCTCCAGAACATCTCTTGTGGTTCCGGCAATCTCGGTTACGATTGCCTTTTCTTCGCCTACCAGAACGTTCATCAGAGAGGATTTCCCGGCGTTCGGTTTCCCGACGATAACCGTCTTGATGCCTTCTTTGATGATACGTCCGTCATCGGCAGTATCCAGAAGACACTGGATTTTCTGCTGCAGATCCTTTACGATGCCCAGGAGACTGTCACCATATCCGTCTACGCTGATATGCTCTGGATCATCAAGTGCACTTTCGATAAAAGCGGTATGGTAAAGGATTACTTCACGGATTTCTTTAATCTTATTGTGGACAGAGCCTTTCAACTGGTTTACCGAGCTTTGTAGTGCATAGTCATTCTTGGAGCTGATGATATCGATCACGGCTTCGGCCTGTGACAGATCCATTCGGCCGTTCAGAAAAGCCCTTTTGGAAAATTCACCCGGTTCAGCAGGTCTTGCACCGTATTTGATCACGGTTTCAAGTATCTTTCTTGTGACAAATACACCGCCGTGACAGTCGATTTCCACAGTATCTTCACCGGTGTAGCTGTGCGGCCCACGCATTAAAAGAACCAGCACTTCATCAATCGTCTGCTCTCCGTCCATGATATAGCCATAGTGAATGGTATGACTTTTTTGTTCGGACAGAAGCTTCGGGCTTTTGCCTTTGTAAATTTTGTCAATAATAGAAAACGCATCTTCTCCGCTGAGACGCACGATTCCGATTCCGGAATTAGTCATTGCTGTGGAGATTGCTGCGATTGTGTCTGTTTTAAATCCCATTTTATTGCTTCCTTCTATACTTTTGTAATAAATGCGATGTTATCATTTTACCCCGAAAGCTGTCAAAATGGAAGTGCCTATTGTGAAAAGTAAAAAAACCACAGCCATTAAATGACTGCGGTTTTTTTACTGTGAACGATTCAGTTATAACGGTGTATGCAACCAATTTGCGTTACTGTTTAACGGCGGGT
>ENA-OPTA01001886-OPTA01001886.1-human-gut-metagenome-genome-assembly--contig:-NODE-1886-length-11939-cov-2.737378_pt1 | contig 11939 bp, 7 predicted proteins | sample MGYA00241813_ERZ501917 | MGnify/ENA primary metagenome ERZ501917 (study PRJEB25962, sample SAMEA2042408) | human gut metagenome | biome: human gut; feature: human-associated habitat; material: faeces...
GAGGGCGGCTGCCGTGGGTATCTCGGCCATCAACGCCCTGACGCTCTCGCCCGCCCTCTGTGCCCTGATGCTGAAGCCCTATCTGAACGAGGACGGGACGGAGAAGCGGAACTTCGCCGCACGGTTCCGAACGGCGTTCAATGCCGTGTTCTCGGTGCTCACGCAACGCTACATGGGCGGCGTGCTGTTCTTCATCCGCAAGCGCTGGCTGGCGTTGGGCATCTTTGGATGTGCCGTGGCTGCACTGGCATGGATGATGAACACCACCAAGACGGGACTATTGCCGGAGGAGGATATGGGTTCGGTGATGGTCAATGTCACCATGCCTCCGGGAAGCTCGCTGGCACAGACCTCGGCAGCCATGCGTGAACTGGAGAAACGTATCGACAGCATTCCGGAGATGGCCGTCGCTTCAGCCACCGCAGGTTACGGGCTGATTGGTGGCGCAGGTCCGTCGACCGGTATGGTCATGGGACAGCTGACCGACTGGAGTGAACGCAAGGGCGAGGGACAGAGCATCGACGACGTGTTGGCCCAAATCAATGAAATAGGCCGCGACATACCGCAGATGCAGCTCTTCGCCATGGCTCCGCCGCTGATTGAAGGCTATGGTGTGGCGAACGGCTTCGAGATTTATCTGCAGGACCGCGCGGGAGGTGACATCAATGACCTCTACACCGTGGGGCAGGAGTTCATCGCCGCCTTGCAGGAACGCCCGGAGATAGGCTCGGCCTATACTACATTCAACGTGAACTTCCCGCAGTATCTGGTAGAAGTGGATGCCGCCAAGTGCCAGCGTTCTGGGACAACGGCAGATGCCGTGCTCTCCACGTTGGCAGGCTATTACAGCGGACAATACGTGTCGAACTTTAACCGCTTCAACAAGCTCTACCGCGTGATGATACAGTCGTCGCCCGAATACCGCATAGAGCCCGAGTCGCTCGACAAGATATTCACCCGCGTAGAGAACGGCGAGATGGCACCGCTCAGCCAGTTCGTGAAGCTGACCAAGGTGTACGGCCCCGAATCACTCTTCCGCTTCAACCTGTACAGCGCGATGGGTATCAACGGTGAGGCGGCGCAAGGCTACAGCTCCGGTGACGCCATTAACGCCATCCGCGAGACGGCGGACAAGGTGCTGCCGCGCGGTTACAGCTTCGAGTTTGCCGGACTGAGCCGTGAGGAGAGCCAGACGACGAACAATACCGCCATTATCTTCCTGATATGTACGGTGTTTGTCTACCTTATCCTCTGCGGATTGTACGAGAGCTTCCTCGTGCCGTTCGCTGTCATCCTCGCCGTGCCGTTCGGACTGATGGGCAGCTTCGTCTTTGCGAAAATCATGGGGCTGGAGAACAACATCTATATGCAGACGGGACTTATCATGCTCATCGGGCTGCTTGCCAAGACCGCCATCCTGTTGACGGAATACGCAGCCGACCGCCGTCGGGCAGGGATGTCGCTCGTACAGGCGGCGCTAGCTGCGGCTCGCGTCCGCTTCCGCCCCATCCTGATGACCGTGCTGGCGATGATATTCGGCCTGCTGCCGCTGATGTTCGCCACGGGTGCGGGAGCCAACGGTAATTCATCGTTAGGTTCGGGCGTGGTAGGCGGCATGTTGTTCGGCATCCTTGCCATCCTGTTTTTCGTGCCGGTGTTCTTCATCCTGTTCCAATACTTGCAGGAAAAGGTGAAGCCCGTGGAGTTCCTTCCCACCCCCGACTGGGAGATACAGAGCGAACTGGAGGCCATAGACGCACGGAAGCAAAATAACAATAACATATAAGGTAAGACAATGAAAAAGATCATCCTTCTTTGCAGCACCGTCTTGCTAGCGGGCTGCCACATATATAAGCCCTATTCACGCCCGAAAACGGGTGTGGAAATGGAGCGGCTCTACGGGCAGGACGTGGCGGCGGAAGACAACGCCTCCATCGCCGCCCTGCCGTGGACGGAACTTTTCACCGATGCCCGTTTGCAGAACCTGATCCGCGAGGGGCTGGAGAACAACACCGACCTCGGCATCGCCCGCCTGCGGGTGGAGGAAGCCGAAGCCACGCTGCTCTCTTCCCGTTTGGCGTACCTGCCCTCCTTGTCGCTCGCACCGCAGGGCGGACTGAGCAGCTACGACGGGGCAAAGACCTCGAAGACCTACACGTTGGCGGCTTCCGCCGAATGGGAAATCGACCTGTTCGGCAAACTGACAAATGCCAAACGTCAGTCACGGGCCGCTCTCCTGGAAAGTGAAGCCTACCGACAGGCCATGCAGACTCAGGTCATAGCTACCGTAGCAGAAAGCTATTATTCACTGCTAATGCTTGACGAGCAGATCAGAATAACCGGACAGACGGTTGAAAGCTGGCGGGAATATGTTCAATCCCTGCAAGCCCTGATGAAAGCAGGAGAAGCCGACCGGGCAACATTAAGCCAGGCTGAAGCTTCACGCCTGAGCGCCGAAGCCTCTCTCCTCTCTCTTCAGCAACAGGTGTCTGAACAGGAAAACGCCCTGTGCAGTTTTATTGGAGAAGCTTCCAGAAATATTGAACGCGGCACTCTGGACGAGCAACAGTTTCCACAGGAAATGTCAGTAGGTTTACCTGTTGAATTGCTATCCCGGCGTCCGGATGTCCGTCAGGCTGAAGCTTCCCTGATGCAAGCTTTCTATGCGACCAATTCCGCCCGTTCAGCTTTCTATCCCAGCATAACCCTGAGCGGAAGCGCCGGATGGACCAACAGTGGAGGTGCTGCCATTGCAAATCCCGGCGCCTGGTTGCTGCAAGCCGTAGGATCTCTGGTTCAGCCGCTCTTCAACCGCGGACAAAACATTGCCAATCTGAAGATCGCCAAGGCCCAGCAACAGGAAGCCTTACTTGCTTTCAAACAATCTTTGCTCGATGCAGGACAGGAAGTCAACAATGCGCTGACCCAATGGCAGACAGCCAGAGAACGCATCCGGCTGGAGAATGAACAAGTAAAACATCTGGAGACAACTGTCTCTGATCCCCGCCTGCTGATGAAATATGGTACCATCAATTATTTGCAGGTACTAACCGCACGTCAGTCCCTTCTTTCAGCCCAGCTGAATCTGGCCTCCGACCGATATAATGAAATACAAGGTGTTATAAATCTTTATCACGCTCTGGGAGGAGGATGCTGACAGTATCCTCACTTCATCTATTCATGCAGAAAAATCCGTATGCCTCGCGACGAAGCGTACGGATTTCTTTTTTTCAGGGAGGTCAAACCTGTCAATTAATTGCTAACTTTGTCCCATCATTATCAAGCATTGAAACATCATGAACTATCTTTCCAAATGGCGCCGAAAATGGCATCAGTTCCTGCACGACGAAGACCTGAAACAACGAATCTATTCCATCGTATTCGAATCTGATACCCCGAAAGGGAAACTTTTTGACATCATTCTGATCGGAAGCATTACGCTCAGCGTACTGCTCGTCATTCTGGAAAGCATGCACATATTTCCCCATTCGGCTTATCTGGCCCTGCGGATCACGGAATATATCCTCACGTTTTTCTTCACCGTAGAATATCTGGCACGCATTTATTGCCTGAAGCAGCCCCGCAAGTACATTTTCAGTTTCTTCGGCATCGTCGACCTGCTGGCTACACTTCCCGTCTACCTGAGCTTTTTCCTTCACGGTTCCCACTATTTGCTGGTGATCCGTGCATTCCGGCTCATCCGGGTGTTCCGTATCTTCAAGCTCTTTACATTCATCAACGAAGGCAATCTTCTTCTGCGCTCCCTGTGGATCAGTGCTCCCAAGATTTCCATCTTTTTCTTTTTCGTGCTCATTCTTGTCACCTCCATGGGAACGGTCATGTATATGATTGAAGGAAATGTGCCCGACTCGCAGTTCAATAACATTCCCAACAGCATCTACTGGGCCATTGTCACGATGACCACAGTAGGCTATGGGGACATCACTCCCGTTACACCGACCGGCCGTTTCCTCTCGGCCGTCATCATGCTCATCGGTTACACCATCATTGCCGTACCTACCGGAATCGTTTCGGCTACCATGGTAAGCGAACATAAAAAACAGGAGAAACGCCGCTGCCCTCGCTGTCACCGTGACGGACATGAGTTTGAAGCCCTCTATTGCAAATACTGCGGTGCCAGACTGAAACAGGAAAAGCCTGAAACGCCCGAAAAGGAACGTCGTGCAGACGAACGTTTCTGATTCTGAAAAAAGGCCTCGGGCTTTTAAAAAAACGTTTCGACGTTTTCATAAAAAGATTTCGGCGTTTTAAGGAAAAGAATTCGACGTTTTTCTTCAAAGACGGGCTCCGCATAATCACCTGAATTACAACACATCATTAAAGGCATAGTCAAGAATCGTCCAGTGCAGTTCCTGACTGACTTTACTTTTCGGGAATTTATTTTCAGACTTTGCTGGCCGGAACTGTTGAAAAGACATACCTGACAAAAAGAACAATTTCACTTTTTTTCTCATCCGGGCATAGTGGATTTATCCCGAAACGCCGTCATAATAAAATAAACACCCGCTAAAATCACTGAAGGATGAACAAAGCAAACATAGACATCGATACTACTTTCAAATACTACTACCGACCCTTATGCCTGTATGCCATTCATTATGTCCGGAACATGGAACTGGCAGAAGACATCGTACAGGACAGCTTTTCCGCTTTATGGGAAAAGCTCAACGAACAGGAGCATCCGATTGAAAACCTCAAAGCATACCTATATACCATGGTACGCAACCGCAGTCTGGACTATCTGAAAAAGGAACAACTTTTCGACATGTCCCTTTCTCCTGCCGATCTAGAAGAAACACTTACTGATGAAGAGGCAGAAAATCGCTCACTTATGGAAGCACGGATGTGGACAGCCATTGATGCTCTGCCTGAACGATGCCGGGAAGTTTTTCTGCTGAACAAACGTGATGGCATGAAATACAAGGAAATTGCCGAACTCTTCGGCATCTCCGTCCATACGGTAGACAACCACATCACCAAGGCACTCCGGCTGATCCGGGAGGGTGCGAAAAAAATCTATACCTTTCTGTTTAACTAATATTCACGAGGAAGCCATAGGGACATTTCACCAATTCTTCCTCTTAGCGATGTAACTTCAAACTACAGATGTATGAAAGAATTAGAAAACAAATGCCTCCGGTTTGTCCTGCATTACTATCAGAAAGATAAACTGGATACACCGAAAGCCTTGAAAGCATTCAAAGAGAAAAACCGGATCTCTGTACACAAACACTCCTCTTTCCGTACTTTCCTGTTTACATCAGGAGCTGCTGCCATAATCCTGCTGGCAGTGGCTCTGCATACAGTGCTCCGTCCGGATTCCGAACGAACCGTGATTACCGCACATGCCCAACGGGTGAACTATCTGCTTCCGGACAGTTCTCTCCTGACCTTGTACCCTTATTCTTCGGTCAGCTTCTGCAAGCAAACCTATCAGAACGACCGGCGTGAAATTCAGATGAAAGGAAAAGTTGCATTTACTGTCAGACACGATGAAACCCGCCCCTTCCGTGTACTGGGCCGGCTTACACAAACAGTCGTGCTGGGAACGCAGTTCACAGTCGACGAAAGCCGGCAGGACACCGCTTCCGTGCAAGTAACAACAGGTAAAGTCCGGCTCATTTCGCTACAGGGAACGGAAAGTGTTATCCTGACCAAAGGCATGACTGCACAAATCGTCAAAGGGGAAACGAAGCCTCGGGTGATCTCTCAAAAGCAGGAAATCCGAAAAGGCAGCTTCCAGTTTGAAAATACACCGCTGTCTCAGGTCCTTGAACAACTGTCCCGATATTATCAGGTACGCCTCACGACACAGGCATCCGACAGACGACTGACAGCCCGATTTGAAGAACGCAGTCTGGATGAAATCATTGAGATCATTGAAAAGGTGTTGAAGGTCAAAATCAGAAAGGAGAAACCATGAGAGTGCTTTTCAGTATGCTGATCGTCTGCATCTGGCTGAGTGCAGCCGCTCAGTCCGGACAGACAGAGATGAGTAAAGCCATCGGGCAGATGCAGCAATTGTATGGAATGAATTTCGTGTACGATGCCTCTCTGACTGCTGTCAGACCGAAACAAAAACCCCTGCCTGACAAAACGCTGGCTGAAAATCTCAGGCGAGTGTTCGGAGGAACGGGTATCCAATGGGAAATACAGGACAAGCATGTTCTGCTGTTGCGTCCCAATCTGTATACCTTTTCCGGCTACATCCGCCTGGAAAACGGAGAGTCGCTGATCAATGCAACCGTATTCGATGCCGGAACCCAAACGGGAACTCTCAGCAATGAACACGGTTTCTTCAGCATGACGCTCCCCGAAGGGAATCATGTCATCCGCTTTTCGTATGCCGGTTGTCAGGAAGTGAACAAAGCAATCAGCCTGCAGGCCGACCACACGGAAACCGTTTATCTGAAAGAAAACATCACTTCATTGGGAGAAGTAGAAATCAGGGCCGACCTGAATTCACCTCTCCGCACGACACAAACCGGCAAGATATCACTGACTCCCGAACGGCTGAATCCCGGATTTTCACTGTTGAGTTCACCCGATCTCGTAAAGACTCTTCAGTCGCTTCCCGGCATCTCATCCGGAACAGAACTGCTTTCCGGATTATACGTTCACGGAGGCAGGAATGATGAAAATCTGTTTCTGCTTGACGGAACTCCCGTTTATCAAATCAATCACCTGGGAGGGCTGTTCTCTGCATTCAATACGGATATCGTCAAGAATGTGGACTTTTACAAAAGCGGATTCCCGGCCCGTTACGGAGGACGGACCTCTTCCGTCATCGACGTGCGTACCAGAGACGGAAACATGAAAGAACATCACGGCACTTTTTCTATCGGACTCCTTGACGGAAGAATCCAATGGGAAGGTCCGATCGTAAAAGACAAGACTTCCTTCAACATTGCCATGCGAAGAAGCTGGGCAGACCTGATTACTGCCCCGGCCTTCCTCCTCCAGAACCGTCTCAATCCGAATGACAAACAGAATATGCGTTATGCCTTCCATGATATCAACGGCAAACTGACCCACCGCTTTTCCGACAGAAGCCGGATCTCGCTGAGTCTGTATTCAGGCAACGATCTGCTGAAAGGAAAGAGCAATCAGAAATTCCAGATCTTCTCGGACGAAACGCTTCAGGAACTTTATCAGGCTAATTTCAAGCTGAGATGGGGAAACCTGAACACGGCACTGGCATGGAACTATCAGTTCAATCCGAAATTATCGGGTAACTTTGCAGCCGTCTATACGCATAATTCTTCCATGTACGACTATCTGGAAGACGACCGTTACCTGAAGGACAAGCAGCTACAGTCCCATACACGAATGGAGCGCTACAACCATTCAACCATTCACGATGCAGGCTATTCCGTCGAATTTGACTACCGCCCGAACGGAAAACACCACATCCGTTTCGGAAGCAATTACCTATATCATCTGTTCCGTCCGCAAAGCCAGGCTTCAAAGAACCTGAGCGGAAACCAGGAAGAGGCAGACAGCATCTGGAGCAGAAGCCGGAATATTCATAGAGGACACGAACTGTCTGTGTATGCGGAAGACGACGTGACTCTAAGCCGTAAGCTGAGGGTCAATGCCGGACTTCGGTACACACTCTATCAGACAAACGGATCGGCCTTTCACTCTCTGGAGCCTCGTTTCGCTCTCAGCTATCAGTGGACTAAAGATCTGACCCTGAAATTGTCCTATACCGAAATGAGTCAGTTCGCCCATCAGCTTTCAAGCACTTATCTGAACCTGCCCACCGACTGCTGGGTTCCTTCTACTTCCCGCATACGGCCGATGCATTCCCGGCAACTGGCAGGAGGTCTGTACGCCCGGTTGCTTCCGCAACTCAGTCTGAGCCTGGAAGGTTACTACCGTTTCACGGAACGTCTGCTGGAATACGACACGGGAAACAATCTGATGCTTCCTGCCGACAAGTGGGAAAATCTGGTCCGGACCGGAAACGGAAAGAGTTATGGCCTGGAAGCCCGCCTGACTTTCGCCAATACACAGAATGCGCTGGAGGCCAATTACACCTTGTCGTGGACAAAAGAAAAATTCAAGGACTTCTATCCGGACTGGTATCCCGGGAAGTTTGACAACCGGCACAAGCTGAACCTTGCGTTCAGTCACAAGTTCAATCAGAGAATTGACTGTTATGCTGCATGGACTTACCACAGTGGAGACCGCGCAACGGTGCCCACCCAGTACGTTCAGGGACCTTCCCTGCCGGGCATCCCTGACTCCGGTTATGCGGAACTGATTTATGAAAGGCCGAACAACATCACACTGCCTGCCTACCACCGGCTGGATTTTGGAATCAACTTCCGACGCACAACCAAACGGGGATTCGAACGCATCTGGAATATCAGTATTTATAATGTCTATTGCCGGATCAATCCATTTTACACCAAGGTGGAGCAAACAACAGACGGAAGTTTCAGAGGAAAAAGCTTCGGAATCTTTCCGATCCTGCCTTCTTTCAGTTATACACTTAAATTTTAAACACATGAGATTGAATAAATACCTGTCGGGAGCGGCCATCCTGAGCCTGATTTCCTCCTGTACTTATTATATCCCGCTGGACAACGTAAACGAACCTTCCAAACTGGTATTGTACTGTTATCCGGGAAACGGAGAAAACACAGTTGTCCGGCTCTCGCGCAGCCTGCCGGTCGGAAGCAAAAATGTTCCGGAATTCTCAGCAGAAAGAGCTGAAGTACATTTCTTTCTGAACGGAGAGGAGCAGCCTCTTCAGTGGACGGACGACTCACTACCCGGAATCCCGGCACAGAGTTTCTACCGGCCGGGCAGACTGAATGACAAGGATCTTGTCAGAATCACGGCAGCGGCAGATGAGATGAAAGCTGTCACATCGTCAACCGTCGTTCCGGCTCCGTTCCTCGCCGACTCCATCCGGATGGAACGGGAACCGTCGGATCCCGGCAAGCTTCTGTTCCGGATTCATTTCACAGACCGGCAGGACACAGACAATTACTATGCAGTAAGAGTGGAATGCAGACAGACGAACTACCTTAACGGAGATTATAAAGAATGGATTTATGCTGTCAACTTTGATCTGGACAAAGAGCCGCTGCTGAATACGAACTCCGGTCTGGATGACATTCTGATGAGAGAAGAAAATTATTATCAGGACCTTTATTTCTGGGACGACAGCCAAATCCGCGGAAAGAGTTATACTCTCCGGCTAAGGGCTAATTATCTGCCCGATTCTGAAGATACCTATGACACACCGGAAGGAGAAGTGCATACCATCTATAAATACCAGTATCGGATCAGTCTTTACAGTTTGTCGGAAGAATTCTACAAGTATCTGAAATCCATGAATGACCAGCACAACAACGAACTGGGCAAAACCGAACTGGCACCGATTCGTGCCACCTATACCAACGTCACAAACGGTATCGGTCTGGTAGGGGGATGCCGGTTCACGCAGACCGGTTGGCTCGACAATCTTCCGGCAGAATAAGGTATCTTTCAGCCCGCCCCACTCTGCATGGCGGGCTTCTGATTTTTATTTGCCCGCTGGATGAGGATAATTCACGACTTCTCCGTATCTTTACCTGCAGAACCAAACCATCAAAGAAGTTCATTGATATGATTAACGAATACCAATTAAGAATTCTGCCCGAACAGGCAGCCAGCGAACAAAGTATCAAACAATATGTCAGCCGTGAAAAGGGAATAGACATCCGTACCATTCAGGCCGTACGCATCCTGAAGCGAAGCATCGATGCACGCCAGCGGACCATTTACGTCAATCTGAAAGTACTGGTATTCATCAACGAAATGCCGGAAGATGACGAATTTGTGCATACCGAATATCCCAATGTGGAAGGAAAACCGCAAGTCATCGTAGTAGGTGCCGGACCGGGAGGACTGTTTGCAGCCCTGCGTCTGATCGAACTCGGACTGCGCCCTGTCGTTGTGGAACGCGGAAAGAACGTACGCGACCGCAAGGCCGACCTGGCACGCATCAGCCGGGAACACAAAGTTGATGCGGAATCCAATTACAGTTTTGGTGAAGGGGGCGCCGGAGCTTACTCCGACGGAAAGCTCTACACCCGCAGCAAGAAAAGAGGAAGTGTAGACAAGATTCTGAATGTATTCTGCCAGCACGGGGCCAGCACTTCCATCCTGATCGACGCACATCCGCACATCGGAACGGACAAACTCCCGCGGGTCATTGAAAACATGCGGAACACAATACTGGAATGTGGCGGAGAAGTCCACTTCCAGACACGGATGGATGCCCTGCTCATCGAAAACAACAAAGTGGCAGGAATCGAGACAAATACCGGAAAGACATTCCGGGGACCTGTAATCCTGGCCACGGGACACTCTGCACGCGATGTTTACCGGTGGCTTTATGCGAACGGGGTTCCTGTTGAAGCCAAAGGACTTGCCGTCGGAGTTCGCCTGGAACATCCTTCCATGCTGATTGACCAAATCCAATATCACAATAAAAACGGACGTGGAAAATACCTGCCTGCTGCCGAATACAGCTTCGTCCAGCAGGTGGAAGGACGCGGCGTTTACAGTTTCTGCATGTGTCCCGGAGGTTTCGTTGTTCCCGCAGCCAGCGGACCGCATCAGCTGGTTGTCAACGGAATGAGCCCGAGCAACCGCGGAACGCAATGGAGCAACTCGGGCATGGTGGTGGAAATCCGTCCGGAAGATCTCACCGATCCTGCTCTCCAGCCGCAGGCTCTTGAGCTGATCGCCGGTTCAGCAGAAGCAGAAACCGAACGGCTGATCCGGGAAAGCAAGGCAAGCAACGGCAATGACATCCATCCGCTGGCTGTAATGCACTTTCAGGAAAAGCTGGAAATGCTTTGCTGGCAACAGGGAAACATGCGGCAGACAGCCCCCGCACAGCGTATGGCAGACTTTACCCGGCAGAAGCTGAGTTATGACCTGCCCAAGAGTTCCTACAGTCCCGGACTGGTATCTTCTCCTTTGCACTTCTGGCTGCCTCCTTTCATCAGCGGACGCCTCAGCAAAGGATTCCAGCTGTTCGGTAAAAGTTCAAGGGGCTTCCTCACCAACGAAGCTGTCATGATTGCCGTCGAGACACGTACTTCTGCTCCGGTGCGCGTGACACGTGACGGAAACACACTGCAACACATTACCGTAGAAGGACTCTTCCCCTGTGGAGAAGGAGCCGGTTATGCCGGAGGAATTGTTTCTGCCGGAATCGACGGTGAACGGTGTGCCGAAGCTGTGGCAGCCTATCTGGAAGCTCGTCCTCAGGCATGATCAAATCTGCTGCCAGACAAACAAGAATCCCCATAAAAACAAGAAGGTGTCAGAACGCAAATCCTGACACCTTCTGTCTGTTTTAAGGCATTCCGTCCCGCGAAAGGGACGGAAACATTTTACTTCTTCTGTTCTTTCAGCTTCTCTTCAATCGGATCCTGATACTGCTTCTGCAACTTCACCAGTTCCTGTTTCAGCTCTTCCGTAATCTTTTCATATCCCGGTTTGCCGAAAAGATTATGCATTTCAGTCGGATCTTCCTTCAGATCATACAACTCCCATTCATCAATGTCATTGTAGAAATGAATCAGTTTGTAACGGTCTGTACGCACTCCATAATGGCGTTTCACCATGTGCTCTGCTGGGTATTCATAGAAATGATAGTACAAAGCCTTGCGCCAGTCTTTCGGGTGTTCACCTTTCAGCAATGGCAACAAAGATACTCCGTGCATATCAGACGGAATTTCTACTCCTGCCAAATCCAGGAAAGTAGGTCCATAGTCAATGTTCTGTACCATTTCAGTAATGTCTCCCCGACGAGTAAAGCCGTCCGGCAAACGCATAATCAGCGGAGTACGCATGGATTCTTCATACATGAAACGCTTGTCGAACCAACCATGCTCTCCCATATA
>ENA-OPTA01001896-OPTA01001896.1-human-gut-metagenome-genome-assembly--contig:-NODE-1896-length-11891-cov-4.884420_pt1 | contig 11891 bp, 10 predicted proteins | sample MGYA00241813_ERZ501917 | MGnify/ENA primary metagenome ERZ501917 (study PRJEB25962, sample SAMEA2042408) | human gut metagenome | biome: human gut; feature: human-associated habitat; material: faeces...
CGCTGTCTGCGGACAGCGACTTAGAGGGCACGTGCCCTCTAAGAACACCTCGCCAACTGTGCTCAGTTGGATCAGCCTGACGGGGGCAACGGTTCTAGAGTCTTTTCGTTTCCGCACGATATGCTTTGTTTATCATCTACAATACACAAAAAGGGACATGGATCGCACCATGTCCCTTTGCTTCATGAATTATGATATCGCACCTCTGCTCAATCCGTTGTGGTTTCCTCTGTGGAATCCTCCTCCGGATCGGGGAGAACATCCAGCGCGCTGGGGGAGATGATATCTCCCAGAATACGGTCATAGGTCAGCGTATTCAGCTTCTGATCGGGCTCCTGGAACGGGTGATAGTTGGTGGAGTAGACCGGTTCGGTCTGCATCTCGTCCATCATAGTCTGCGTAAAGCTGTCCCGGGGGGCATCGATCATCTCCATGATGAGATAGGGGTAATAGAAGATGGAAACCGGATCGCTGGGCAGCACGCTGGTGTCCATGTTGAAGTTGTTCCAGAGGATGTAGTGCTGCTCATAGAGGTCGGAGCAGTTTTCGCTGGTGATGTTCAGCTGGTTGTAAATGCCGTTATCGCCACGCAGCGAGGGGAAGTGGTCGCCGATAAAAAGCACGATGGTCGGCTCGTTGGCTTCGGACAGATGCTCCAGCATCTCTGCCAGACCGTCTGCGGAGTGCTGGATGCGGGACAGATAGTTCAGGAATTCGTCGTCGCTGTCGCCGTCCGAATAGGGCTGGTGGTTCTGCATGGTGGTGGCGTGGAGATAGAGCGGTTCGCTGGAAGAGGCGATGAGGGACTCGATCTGATCGTATACTACATTGTCGTCGATGTACTCGCCGTAGGTGGTGACCGGAACGGTGAAGTCGTCCTCAAAGATCATGGTATCGAACCGGAAGTTGCTGTAGATGCGCTTGCGGCTGTAGAAGCTGCTCTGGAACGGGTGCACATACGCTGTGGTGTAGCCCCAGCTCTTGTAGTAGGAGGGGATGGTGGGCTGCTGGCGGTCCAGCAGCATGCGCTGCGGCATATTCGGGTCGTTCAGGGACTTGACCGGCAGACCGAACAGCATCTCGAATTCCGTGCGCACGGTGTAGCTGGCATAGGTGGGAACGATGAACTTGCCCTCCGTTCCCATGGATGCCGCCTTGTCCAGACCGGCATAGTAGGAATCCAGACCGGTGTAGCCCAGCTCCTCCAGTTCCTTGGAGAATACCCGGAAGTCGGCGAAGGACTCGGACATGATCTCAATGACGTTGGGCTTTACGCCGTTCTTGAAGTTGGTTTCCGCAACGTCGCTTGCCAGATACTGCCGGATGGCGTTGTCGCTGTTCTCGGCGTAGTCCGCCGGCTCATCCAGCTGGTTGGAGAGATTCTCCGAACCGGTCTGCATAAAGAACGCCAGAAAGCCGTTGTTCTCGAACTTCTCGTTGAGAATGAAGGTGTTGTCTGCCTCCTTGGTGTCCAGACGGAACAGCGCATAGACCGGCCGGGAGACTGCAGGAACGGTAACGACCATCACGCAGCAGATCAGGCAGGCGAGTCCCGGCAGCAGACGCTTGCGCAGCTTGGTGCGCTTCCTGAGCCGTGGGTTGAACCAGAACGCCAGCAGGATGAATCCCAGACAGATCGCCAGATAGAGGATCAGTCTTGGTGTGATCTTGATGTAGGCAAAGGAGGTCAGGCTCTTCAGACTCCGTGCCAGTTTCATGTCTGTCATGATGAGGTGGTTGCCGTTGGTGTTGTACTTGAAAAGCTCCGTGATGCTCAGCGCCATATAGATGACGCTTTCCACCAGCATGGAGAACCATCCGGAACGGAACAGCAGCAGCAGCCCTGTAAAGATCAGCGCTGCGATCAGAACGTTGAACAGCATGATGGTGGGGTGTTCGGAGATGAAGAGCACCAGCTTGCTGGGGTACTTATCCTGATTCAGCTCTGCCATGCAGACAATGAACAGCGGGTAGAGCAGCAGGATCAGCCGATTGGTCATGGGGAAGCGCAGGGTATTGTAGGAACGCTTTTCCTGTACGGAGCATCCCCAGGCCCGCACCGAGGAAAACCAGCCTTTCCACGAATGATTTTGTTTCATTTGTCTTTCTCACCTTTACGTAAAATGATTGTGTGTCTGTCCGGAAAAATGGGATTTCCAAACAGAGCCGATACCCTTTTACTATAGCACAAACCCGCAGATTCTGCAAGCGCTCCGGGGAAATACTCACCCATTTTTCACGAACTTTGTAAATTCTATCGAAAGAAAAACCGGCGGCATGTGAAATTTGTGCAAAACGATACGAACCGGAGAATTTGCAGAAAGACATATACCAGGCGCACCGTTGATTTTAGAAACGGTGCTTAAACGCATAGAAATCCGCCGTTGACGGGGAGATCCTGTCCGGTGATAAAGGCGGCATGGTCAGAGGCGAGAAAGCGCACTGCCTCCGCCACATCCTCCGGTGTGCCGTTCCGCCCCAGCGGCGTTTCCTCCGCCAGTTCCGCCAGCGTTTCCGGCGGGAGATGGGCGGTCATGTCGGTGAGGATCGTCGCCGGCGAAACGGCGTTTACCCGAATGCCGGACGGCCCCACCTCTTTTGCCAGCGCCCGTGTCAGCGCCAGCACAGCGCCCTTGGTGACGGCATAGTCCACCTCACAGGAGGCGCCGGTCTCCCCCCAGACAGAGGAGATGTTGATGATGCAGCCGCTGTGGCGGGACAGCATGCTGGGCAGCAGCGCCCGTGTCAGCTCCACCACGGCAGTGAGATTGACGGCGTACAGCTCCCGGATGCGCTCCGGCGGCATACACTGGAAGAGGTCGATGTAGGAACAGGCGGCGTTGTTGACCAGAACGTCCACGTGTCCCAGCAGTTCCAGCGCACGCTGCGCCAGCTGCGGGATCTGTGCGGGGTCGGAGAGGTCGGTCCGGATGGGGAGAATGCCTGTAGTGCGTGCAAGCTCCTCCATCTCCGCCTGGCTGCGGCAGCAGGTTCCGGCGACGCAGTAGCCGTCTGCGGCGAGCAGGCGTGCGGTCGCTGCGCCAATGCCGCGGGATGCACCGGTAATCAATGCTGTTTTTATCATAGGAATCCACTCCTGATCTGAGAATCGTGATGGGAAATCTTTCCGGATAATACGCAAAAAAATTATGCAGATTTTGCAAACACTGTCGGAATTGCTTGCATTTTCCGAGAGGAAGTGCTATACTTAATGGGGAAATTTTACGCAAGACTGCGCCGGAAATGACGCAGCGCAGTTCCCTGAAACATGGCAGATCACACTGGGAGGAATGACAATGCATCCGGAAAAACTAGCACGTATCAATGAACTGGCAAAGAAGTCCCGCACCGAGGGACTGACGACGGAGGAAAAGCAGGAGCAGGAAGCCCTGCGCAATGAGTACCGCCGTGCCGTGGTGGGAAATCTTCGTGGCCAGCTGGACAATACGGTGATCGTCGAGCCGGACGGCTCTTCGTACCGTCCGAAAGACGAAAAGAAAAAATAAGACTTAGGGCAATACCGCACAAAGAGCGTCTGGCGACTTTGCACGCCATCTGCTTGCAAATTTCCCGTCATATTTCACAAAAATGCTCGTGAATACATCAAGTATTCACTCCGCTTTTTGTTTCATCTGACGAAAAATTTGACGACGCATCTGTCGCACAATCTTTGTGCGGTATTGCCTTAGAGCAAGGCTTAAAGCCGAAACTGTGCCGGCAGAAATTCCCCCAGCAGGTGCACGCCGTCTGTCAGCAGAATGGGGAAGTCCGGCGGACAGAACTCCGCCAGCACCTGAAGGCATGCGCCGCAGGGCAGACAGGGCACCTGCGCTGCCTCCCCGTCCGTCTTGCCGCCTACAATGGCGAGCTTCCGGAATCGGGTGACACCGGCGGCGACGGCGGAAAAAACGGCGCTGCGCTCGGCGCAGATGGTCATGGAATACGAGGCGTTTTCCACATTGCAGCCGTAGAACGTGCGTCCGTCCTCTGCAACGAGGGCAGCGCCCACGGCAAAGCCGGAATAGGGGGCGTAGGCATTGGCTCGTGCCTGAAGTGCCTGCTGGGTGAGTGTCAGCTGAGAATCCATGGGGATCGTCCTTTCTGGAAAGATGAAAAAAGGCGAAGTCCGCCAGAGGACGGCTTCGCCTTTTCTGCGGCAGTCCGCAGAAAATCGTTGCTTACTTGCTGATCATTGCCAGAGTGTCCCGTGCGATGAGCAGTTCCTCGTTGGTCGGGATGACCCAGACCTCTACCTTGGAATCCGGTGTGGAGATCTTCCGCAGCTCGCCCTTGAAATCATTGGCAGCCTTGTCGATCTTGATGCCCAGATATTCCATGTTCTCGCAGACTTCCTCACGGCAGTTCGGCGCATTTTCGCCGATGCCGCCGGTGAAGATGACAGCGTCCAGACCGTTCATGGCTGCTGCATATGCGCCGATGTCCTTCTTGATGTCGTAAACCAGCATATCCTTTGCCAGTGTGGCACGCTTGTCGCCAGCCTCTGCTGCTGCGGTGATGTCACGGAAGTCGGAGGACTTGCCGGAGATGCCCAGCATACCGGACTGCTTGTTCATGTAGGTGTCCATTGCAGCCACATCAAAGCCGTGCTTGCCGGCAACATAGGTAACTGCGGACGGGTCAACCGCACCGCAGCGGGTGCCCATCAGAACGCCGTCCAGCGGGGTGAAGCCCATGGTGGTGTCAACGGACTTGCCGTCCTGTACCGCAGTGATGGAAGAGCCGTTGCCCAGATGACAAGAAACGATCTTCAGATCCTTCAGATCCTTGCCCAGTACTTCTGCCAGCTTTGCGGTAACGAAGCGGTGGGAGGTGCCATGGAAACCGTACTTGCGGACATGATACTGCTCATAGTCCTCATACGGGAAGCCATACATAAATGCCTTCTGCGGGATGGTCTGGTGGAATGCAGTGTCAAAGACAACGACCTGCGGAACATCCGGCAGAATCTTGCGGCATGCCCACAGTGCCAGTGCGTGACCATGGTTGTGTACCGGTGCCAGTTCCCGCAGCTCGTCGATCTTCTCGATGATCTCGTCTGTTACCATGGTGGTCTTGGTGAAAACTTCTGCGCCCTGTACGATACGGTGGCCAACGGCGGAAATTTCGCTCATGCTGGAGATCACAGCGCCCTCGCCAGTGGTCAGCGCCTGAACCAGACGCTCAAAAGCCTCTGCGTGGGTAGGGAATGCGCAGTCCTCTTCAACCTTGACGCCGCTGGCAGTCTTGTGGCTCAGGTGGCCGTCGATGCCGATGCGGTCGCAGTTTCCCTTGGCGATGACCGACTCATCCTTCATATCGATGAGCTGGTACTTCAGGGAGGAGCTGCCGGCGTTTACAACAAGAATAATCATAGGGGTATTTCTCCTTTTCTGATGTTACAGCGGCACCATCCAAAAGATGCCGATGCAGGGACAGGAATCTTGTCCTTCCCTATACTATTATAAACTTTTTTGCGGAAAATGCAAGGGGTTTGCAAAAATTCCCCTTTTCATTGCCGGAAAATTCTCGTTTTCCATAAATTTTACGGAGGATTCAGCATGAAAATCAGTGGTATCATTTGTGAATACAATCCGCTGCACAACGGACACCTGTACCATCTGGAACAGGTGCGCCGCAACGGAGCGGACGGCATTGTCGCCGTCATGAGCGGAAACTTTGTCCAGCGTGGAGATGCCGCCATTCTGGACAAATTCACCCGTGCCAGGCTTGCCGTGCAGGGCGGTGTGGACTTGGTCATCGAACTGCCGGCGGCATATGCGCTGGCACCGGCGGAGAATTTCGCCATGGGCGGGGTGGCGCTGCTGACGGCGCTGGGAAATGTGCAGGAGATCTCTTTCGGCAGCGAGTGCGGCGACCTGCACCTGCTGTATCAGGCAGCGAAAGCCTGCCATGTGTGCAAGACGGAGTACGCCGATGTGCTGGACGATCTCACCCGCTCCGGCAATTCCTATCCGGCGGTGCTCTCCCAGATGGTGGAACAGCTCTGCGGCAGGGAGATCGCCGATGTTCTCCGCCAGCCCAACAACACGCTGGCGATCGCCTATCTGAACGCCATGGAGGAGATGCACAGCCCTCTGAAACCCATGACCATCCAGCGGCGCGGGGCGGGGCACAACAGCATGCAGTCCGGTGCGGACGGCACGGCAAGCGCCACCTATATCCGGCAGTATTTTAGCGAGGGCGGCGACTGCCGCCGGATGATGCCGGGGTTTGCGTGGCGGGTGCTGCGGGATGCGGCGGCAGAGGGAAAGATCGGTTCGCTGCGAAATCTGGAGCGCCCCATTTTGTACCGGCTGCGCACCAGCACGCCGGAGGAACTGCACGATGTGGCAGAGGTGGCGCAGGGCTTGGAGTACCGGCTGTATAAGGCAAAGCGTGCGGCTTCGCTGGAGGAGCTGATGGCGCACCTCCAGACCAAGCGGTATCCCATGGCACGGCTGCGCCGGATCCTGCTGCACATGCTGCTGGGCATTCGCAACGAGGACATGCAGAAGATTCCGCACTACGGCAGAATTCTGGCGTTCAACGACGTGGGACGGCAGATTCTGCACGATTCCAAAAACCGGCATTTGCTGCCGTTCTCCCATTCGCTGGCGGAGCTTTCCCAGAGCAGCGCCGATGCATACCGCTGCGCCCAGCTGGATGCGAGGGCAACGGATATTTACCAGCTCTCTCGCTCTGTCATCGGACAGGGGGAAACCGATTTCCGCCGGAAAACGGCAATGCAGCCGCGGCAGAACCATCGGACTGAAACAGAAGGAGCGTAAGAAATCAAGATGAGTACGACCAAAAAGAAACAGGGTATGCGGCGGAAAGTCCTGGTGCTTTTGCTGCTGATCGCTGCCGTTGCCGTTGTATTTGGTATCATTCAGTATCAGAAAAGGGCGGCATCGGAAACACCGGCTGCCGAAGTGTCGCAGCTTGCCGCCGGGGAAGCGTCTGAATCGCAGGTGGTGGCTGCTATGGCGGAGACCATGCCGGAAACGGAGCCGGCTACCGAGGCGGTCACGACGCTGACCCTGCCCGCCGAGCCGGCAGAACTGCCGGTGCGCAGCTGCCAGCTGGACGCACAGCCGATTCTGCAGAATCCGGAGCTTCCCACGGGGTGCGAGATCACCTCGCTGACCATGGCGCTGAACTATCTGGGCTATGATGTGGATAAGCTGACCATGGCGGACGACTACCTGATTCGTGGGGAGGCGTACCAGAACACCTTTGACGAGGCATTTATCGGCTCACCCTATGACCCCACCTCGTGGGGATGCTATGCGCCGGTCATCGTACAGACAGCGCAGAACTACCTTGCCGATCAGGGCGGCGGCGAAGTGGTGCAGAATCTGACGGGCTGTTCTCTGAAAACGCTGCTTGGACAGGTGGCCGGTGGCACACCGGTTGTCACCTGGGCGACCATCAGCATGACACCCAACGTGGAGGAGCGGTACTACTGGACGACTCCTGACGGCGATGATGCGGTCTTTCTGGTCAATGAGCACTGTCTGCTGCTGTGCGGCTACGATCTGGATGCCAACACGGTGACAGTGTGCGATCCGCTGGAGGGGAAAATCGACTATGACATGGATGTTTTTGAGAACCGTTTTGAACTGATACACCGGCAGGCTGTGGCAATTTATCCGCAATAATCTATTGCATTTTGTGGATGTCGTCGGAAAAGCAGGTGGAATCTCGTGCAGTTTGTGCATTGCGCATACGGTGCAGAATATGCTATAATAAACATAAAATGTCCGAGCGGAACAAAAAAGGAGATAGAGGAACTCGCATGAAACGATATGCAAGAATGGCACTGAGCTGTCTGCTGGCGGCAGTTTTGACAGTGCCGCTGTTGGCATGCGGCGCATCGGAGGCGGACAAGGGACCGAAAAAGGACATGTCCGCCGCAACACGGGAATAGCTGGCAGATCTGGCGAAGTCGGACGAGCGTCTGACCGGCGAACTGGAGAACAAGACCATCAAGTGGCTCTCCACATGGGACATCAATTCGGACGACACCGGAAAGACGACACCCGTCGAGCTGGCAATCTTTCAGGAACGCTACGGCGGAAAGATTGAGTGGCACCAGACCACACACAGCGCACGGTACGACGATCTGGCGAACGCCATCAATAGTGACGAGGGCATTGACTTTTTCTATGCCGGCGACTGGGACGCATTCCCCAAGGGTGCGGTTCGCGGCATGTTCGTTCCCTACGACGACTATCTGGATCTGGATTCGGAGCTGTGGGCAGATGTAAAGGATGCCAACGACAGCATGATCTGGGACGGCAAGCACTATGTGGCTGCAGTAGAGGTCACCGGCGACAACTGCGCCATTATCTATAACCGCAAGACCATCGACGAAAACGGTCTGGACGATCCGGCAGAGCTGTTCGAAAAGGGCAAGTGGGACTGGGACGCATTTCAGGACATGCTGTCCGAGTTCGTGGATACCTCCAACGAGCACTACGGCATCGACAGCTGGTACTTCGAGGCAGGGCTCTCCGCCTCCACCGGTGTTCCGTACATCGGTCTGGAGGACGGCAAGCTGGTGAACAACCTGCGCAACGAGGCAATCGAGGACTACCAGAACTGGATGTATGACCTGTGGCAGTCGGATTATATCGCACTGGGCGTGGGCGACTACGGCTGGACTTCCCGTGACTACTACATCGGCGAGGGCAAGCTGCTGTTCTATCCCTGCGGTCTGTGGACACTGGGCACGGAAAAATCCCAGTGGTCCAAGACATTCGGCGAGGACGTGTTCTTTGTGCCGGTGCCCAAATATGAAAAGGCGGACGAGTACTACATCCCCGCCAGCATCAACGCCTACTGCTTCGTTAAGGGCGGACACAATCCGGAGGGCGTGGCAAAGTTCCTGGATTGCTTCCGGTTCAGCAAGGTCTGCGAGGGCGCACAGGAGATCAGCGACCAGCAGTTCATTGACGACTACGAGTGGACGGACGAGATGATCGAGATGAAGAACAAGATGAACGAGATGGCGCTGGAGAACCACAGCTTCGACTTCTACAACGGCATTTCCGCCGATGTCACCAGTGTTCTGGACAGCAGCGAACACGGCGTTCGTGCTGCGTCCCGTGGTGTGCCGTGGAGCGAGTCGGTGAACTCCATCTACGATCAGGTGCAGAACTATATCAACGAGATCAACGGGAAATAAGAACCTGTCTTCACAAGAAATATATGTGGATTTTCGAGCATAATTTTGTTGCAGACAAGGCAAAAATACGCAGGCGGGCTGTCGCCCGGCAAGTATTTTTCACGCAGGATGCAGCAAAATTTGCCGAAAAGACACTTGTATACGCTTGTGAAGACAGGTTCTAAGGCTCGTTTTTAAAATCACAGAAAACAAAACGTGCTGCTGTACGCAATCGGTACAGCAGCACGTTTTTCTATTTGCACAGAGATGTGTTTTGTGATTACTTCTTCTTGGTGCGGACTTCCTCGGTCAGCATGGCAATGAGATCTTCCATCTGCATGCTGCCCAGATCTTCGCCGGTGCGCTTGCGGACCGCAACGGTCTTTTCGTCGCACTCCTTGTCACCGATGGTCAGCATGTACGGAACCTTCTCCATGGTTGCCTGACGAATCTTGTAGCCAACCTTTTCGGCACGGTCGTCCACCTCAACACGCAGCCCCGCAGCTTCCAGCTGCTTCTTGACCTCGTAAGCGTAGTCCAGATGGCGGTCTGCGATGGGCACCAGACGAACCTGTTCCGGAGCCAGCCACAGCGGCATTGCACCGCCGAAGTGTTCGATCATGTAAGCCAGCGTCCGCTCATAGCAGCCCAGCGAGGTTCTGTGGATGATGTACGGCAGCTTCTTCTGACCGTCCTTGTCCTTATAGTACATGCCGAACCGCTCTGCCAGCAGCATATCAATCTGGATGGTAACCAGCGTATCCTCCTTGCCGAATACGTTCTTGTACTGAATGTCCAGCTTCGGGCCGTAGAAAGCGGCCTCGTCGATGCCGATCTCATACTTCACGCCCAGATGATCCAGAATGTTGCCCATGACACGCTGTGCCTCTTCCCACTGCTCCGGCGTGCCCTCGTACTTGTTGCCCGGATTTGCCGGATCCCACTGAGAGAACCGGAAGGTGCAGTCGTCCAGCAGTCCGACGGTATCCAGGAAATACTTTGCCAGCTGCAAGCAGTTCTTGAATTCTTCTTCCAGCTGATCCGGACGCAGGATGTAGTGACCCTCGGAAATGGTGAACTGGCGCACACGGATCAGACCGTGCATCTCGCCGGAGTCCTCGTTCCGGAACAGGGTGGAGGTTTCTGTCAGACGCATGGGCAGATCACGGTAGGAGCGCTGGCGGTTCAGGTAAACCTGATACTGGAACGGGCAGGTCATGGGGCGCAGGGCGAAGCAGTCCTTGGTCTCATCGTGGGGATCGCCCAGAACGAACATGCCGTCCAGATAATGATCCCAGTGGCCGGAGATCTTGTAGAGCTCCCGCTTTGCCAGCAGCGGTGTCTTGGTCAGCAGGCAGCCGTGTGCCTGTTCCACGTCCTCGACCCAGCGCTGAAGCAGCTGAACCACTCTTGCGCCCTTGGGCAGCAGCACCGGCAGACCCTGACCGATCACGTCAACCGTCGTGAAATATTCCAGTTCCCGGCCCAGCTTGTTGTGGTCACGCTTCTTGGCTTCCTCCAGCTTGTTCAGGTGCTCTTCCAGCATGGCAGCCTTGGGGAATGCGATGGCATAGACACGGGACAGCATCTTGTTTTTCTCCGAACCTCTCCAGTATGCGCCGGTGCAGGACAGAAGCTTGAATGCCTTGATGGTGCCGGTGGACATCAGGTGCGGGCCGGCACACAGATCTGTGAAATCGCCCTGCTGGTAGAACGAGATGGGTTCACCCTTGCCCACGTGCTCCTCGCACAGCTCCACCTTGTACGGCTCATCCATTTCTTTCAGCTTTGCCACAGCCTCTTCCGGCGACAGATAGAACTGTTCCAGCTTTTCGTTTGCCTTGACGATCTTCTTCATCTCGGCCTCGATCTTGGTCAGTTCCTCCTGGCTGAACGGGTGTTCTACGTCAAAGTCGTAGTAGAAACCGCTGTCGATTGCCGGACCGATGGCCAGCTTTGCCTCCGGATACAGGTGCTTGACTGCCTGCGCCAGCACGTGAGAAGCGGTGTGCCAGAATGTTTTCTTACCTTCTTCGCTGTCGAAGGTCATGACTTCAAAGGTGCAGTCGTGGTCGATGACCGTGCGCAGGTCACAGACCTCGCCGTCCAGCTTCACGCAGCATGCAGCCTTGTACAGACCCATGCCAATGCCCTTGATAACTTCTGCCGCAGCTGCCGGAGCTTCCAGCTCCCGGACGCTGCCGTCTTTCAATGTCAGTTTGATCATACTTCCATCTTCCTTTCCAAAATGAGTGAATGCAAAAAGTCCCTTACACAGTAAAGGACTGTGCAAGGGACGATGAAAACTCTATCGTGGTTCCACCCTTGTTTCATGCACGTGCCAAAGGCACATACACCTCGTGGTGTCCGATAACGGGGACAGACCGCTGCGGATTGGGCAGACTCAGGGAGTGGTGTGCGCATCTCTTGACTTTTTGCCGCTGCTCTCAGCCGGTGACAGCGGTTCTCTGAAAAAAGCTCCGGCGAAATGCGCCGTTCCCCTCAACGCTTTTGTAAAATCTAGTATAGCACAAATGCGGAAGCTTGTCAACTGCTTTTTTGCACAAATTCCACGCAGGAATTTTGATTCCCGAATCTGTCCAAAGGGAGTTGTTTTTCCAAAACTCATGAAATGCGGATTTCTATCGCTCCGTCATCTTGCAGATGTTAGAACCTGTCTTCACAAGAAATATATGTGGATTTTCGAGCATAATTTTGTTGC
>ENA-OPTA01001904-OPTA01001904.1-human-gut-metagenome-genome-assembly--contig:-NODE-1904-length-11865-cov-2.965792_pt1 | contig 11865 bp, 7 predicted proteins | sample MGYA00241813_ERZ501917 | MGnify/ENA primary metagenome ERZ501917 (study PRJEB25962, sample SAMEA2042408) | human gut metagenome | biome: human gut; feature: human-associated habitat; material: faeces...
GGCAACTAACTGGGACTGGTTCTCTGATAAGATTAAGAATGCTGGACGTCCGGTCAAGGTGCTGAACCTTTTTGCTTATACCGGAGGTGCTACACTTGCAGCAGCTGCTGCCGGAGCGCAGGTTACTCATGTAGATGCATCTAAGGGTATGGTGACATGGGCAAAGGAGAATGCGGTTTCTTCCGGTCTGGGAGATGCACCAATCCGCTGGCTTGTCGATGACTGTGTGAAGTTCGTTGAGCGCGAAATCCGCCGTGGCAACACTTATGATGCAATCATTATGGATCCGCCGTCATATGGGCGTGGACCAAAAGGCGAGATCTGGAAGATTGAAGATATGATCCATCCACTCATCAAGCTTTGTACAAAGATTCTTTCCAAGGATGCACTGTTCTTCCTTGTGAATTCTTATACAACAGGACTTGCTCCTGCCGTACTTACCTACATGATCTCAACTGAATTAAAACCTTGGAACGGACATGTAGATTCTCAGGAGATCGGACTTCCTGTTACAGATTCAGGATTGGTTCTTCCATGTGGTGCTTCCGGTCGTTGGGAACGTGACTAGCAGAATCCCAATTATAATTCGTTTGTTACTGGCTCAAATTTCTGAGTCAGTGGCTATAAATTGTACCTGTGCAAAACGTTACTGCTCACAGTAACTTCTAAACAGCTACAGCAATATTCTAAACAGCAGAAAAGACCAGAGGTTCTTGTTTCAATTTGTAAAACAAGCCTCTGGTCTTTTCATTTATTTATGCTGTTCTTGAACTCCCCTGACAGATTTCTTCAAACTCTTTTAATTTCTGTCTTGCCTGCGGACTTAAGTTTCTTGGCACTTCAATCTGAATTGTCACATACTGGTCTCCGTGAACGGATGAATCTTTCATCGAAACGATTCCCTTGCCTCTCAGACGGATCTTGGAACCTGACTGTGTTCCCTCTTTGATCTTGCACATAACATCTCCGTACAAGGTGTGTACCAATGTCTCTCCTCCGAATACAGCTGTCGTATATGGAACAGATACGGTTGTATACACATCCATGCCTTTCCGCTCATATCCAGGTTTCGGAGCAACTGTTACTTTCAACAGAAGATCTCCGGCTTCACCGCCACCGGTTCCCGGCATTCCCTTTCCTCTTAAACGGATCGACTTTCCGCTATCAATACCTGCCGGAATATGAACCTTCAGTGACTGTCCCGGTTGTCCTGGATTTTCCGGATTACTCAGAGTAATAACCTTATCTCCACCAAATGCAGCCTCATCAAATCCTACAGTGATACCTGCCTTGATATCAGAACCTTTTGATTTGAAGCTTTCTCCTCCAAATCCACCGGTAAATCCTGATGTCCTTCTGCTGCGACCTGAAGCACTTCCTCCATGGAACATATTTCCGAAAATGTCATCAAACATATCATCCATGTCGCCACCTTCGAAATGATACTCCTGATATCCACTTCCCGATCCACCATAACTACGGTAAGTACCGCCTTTGAATCCGCCGTTTCCGCCGAATCCTCCAAAGCCACCTGTACCGGCATTTCCATATCCGGAACCTGCAGCACCGCTCTGATCAAATGCAGCATGACCGAACTGGTCATACAGTTTCTTCTTCTCCGGATCACTCAGTACAGAGTACGCCTCCGTCACTTCTTTGAATTTCTTCTCCGCTTCTTTATCCCCAGGATTCGTGTCCGGATGATACTTCTTCGCCAGCTTACGATATGCTCTCTTTATCTCTTTATCCTCTGCGCCCTTTGACAGCCCAAGCACTTCATAATAATCTCGTTTCATTCTTTCCACATCCTTCCGAATCTCTTATTGTTTTGAACATATATAGTTTATTATTTCTCTGTGTTCTACTTGTAATATAGCAGACATTTTCCAGGCTGTCAATACAACAAATTAGATTTGTCTGGTTAGCCCCGTCACTATTGAACTATCACTTCTCATTTGAATAACCAAGTGCTTTTGTCTCTTTATTGTTGAGGACACATGTAAGGCAGGAGCGTTCCGAATACACTTTGTTCCGTATGTTAGTAAGAGCCAGACAGGCACCACTCACGGTAACTGTTCTGGCTCTTAGTCAATAAATGTATCTGTTCCATTTACAGGAATCCTAACAGACAAATCAAATTTTATTTTAACAACTCTCGCAACACCTGGTTCACCATTCCTGGGTTTGCTTTCCCCTTCATGGCACGCATTGTCTGTCCAAGCAGTGCTCCGATTGCTTTCTCTTTACCGCCTTTGAAGTCTGCGACTGCCTGTGGGTTGTCTGCGATCACTTTGGCAGCTGTCTCACGGAGTGCACCTTCATCGTTCACCATCTTAAGCCCATGTTCTTCGACATATTTCTCAGGATCTATATCCTCATGGAAAATCTGCTTGAATACATCTTTTGCCACAGAACTGTTAATGGTTCCTGCATCCGCAAGATCAATTAATTTTGCCAGGTTCTCCGGAGAGAATGTTAAATCTTCCGGCTCCATTCCATTGTCTTTCATCAGACGGAAGGTCTCCCCGATCAGCCAGTTTGCAACTTTCTTCGGTTTCTCACAGATTGCTGTTGTTGCCTCAAAAAGATCGGCCATTTTCTTAGAACCTGTGATGATCTCTGCGTCATACTGCGGAATATCAAACTGTTCCTTGTAACGCTCCAGCTTCTCCGTACGAAGTTCTGGCTGCTGAGATTTGATTTTCTCGATCCATTCATCACTGATCACGATCGGAACAAGGTCCGGTTCCGGGAAATAACGATAATCCTGTGCATCCTCTTTGGAACGCATTGCATAAGAATGCTCTTTGTTGTCATCCCAGCGTCTTGTCTCCTGTACAACCTGTTTTCCTTCTTCGATCAACTCAATCTGTCTCTGACGCTCGCCTTCAATTGCATGTGCGATTGCCTTAAATGAGTTCAGGTTCTTCATCTCTGTTCTTGTACCAAACTGATCGGATCCGACTTCACGGACAGACAGGTTGACATCAGCACGCATAGAACCTTCCTGAAGCTTACAATCTGATGCGCCTAAATACTGCACGATCATACGAAGCTTCTCAAGATAGGAAATAACTTCTTCTGCGGAACGCATATCCGGTTCAGATACAATCTCTACAAGTGGAACACCGCTTCGGTTATAATCGACAAGTGAAGTATCGTCCCACTCATCATGAACCAGCTTACCTGCATCTTCTTCCATATGCATCTCATGGATTCTTACTTTCTTCTTTCCCGAACCACTCTCGATCTCTACATATCCATCTCTGGCAATCGGGAGATACAGCTGGGAAATCTGATAGTTCTGTGGGTTATCCGGATAGAAGTAATTCTTACGGTCGAATTTGCATACTCTTGTAATATCACAATGTGTCGCAAGTCCGATTCCCATTGCATACTCTACTACCTGTCTGTTCAGTACCGGAAGGGAACCTGGCATACCAGTACATACCGGACATGTGTGGGTATTTGGCGCACCTCCGAACTGAGTGCTGCAACCACAGAAAATCTTTGTCTTTGTCGCAAGTTCTACGTGAACCTCAAGTCCAATGACTGTCTCATACTGCTTTGCCATAACTATCTTCCCTCCTTCACAAACTGTGGTGCTTCATAAGTTCTTGTCTGTTCAAATGTGTAGGCTGCCTGGATAATTTTTTTCTCCTGGAAGCAGTCTCCGATAAGCTGCATGCCGACCGGAAGACCTTTGGAATCTTTTCCTACCGGAATTGTGATTCCCGGAAGACCTGCCAGGTTGACAGAAATTGTGTAAATGTCTCCCAGATACATCTTGATCGGATCACTTAAGCTCTTTCCAAGCTCCGGAGCAGTTGTCGGTGCTGCCGGTCCGAGAATGATGTCATAATTACGGAATGCACGGTCAAACTCTTTTTTGATTAAAGCTTTTGTTCTAAGTGCCTTCAGATAGTAAGCATCATAATATCCTGAACTTAAGACAAAAGATCCAAGCATGATTCTTCTCTTTACTTCCGGACCAAATCCTTCTGAACGTGTTTTCTTGTACATGTTATGAAGTCCATCGTAATCTTTCGTACGATAACCATATTTCACACCATCAAAACGTTCCAGGTTAGAACTTGCCTCTGCATCTGCGATCGTATAATAAGCAGGGATTGCATATTTTACAAGTCGCAGATCAAACGCCTCAACAATCGCACCCTTTTCTTCGAGTACTTTTGCTGCCTTCATCACAGCATCATTTACTTCAGGATCCAGACCTTCTCCCATATAGTCTCTTGGGATTCCAATACGGAGTCCTTTCACATCATCGACAAGTGCTTCTGTGAAATCACAATCATCACGATCCATGGAAGTGCTGTCCTTCGGATCATGGGATGCAATTGCTTCAAGAATTGCCGCACAATCCGATACATCTTTCGCTACCGGTCCAATCTGATCTAAAGAAGATCCATATGCGATAAGTCCATATCGGGAAACGGTTCCATAAGTTGGTTTTAGTCCGACAACTCCACAGAAAGAACTCGGCTGACGAATGGATCCGCCGGTATCAGATCCAAGTGCATAATAACATTCGGATGCTGCCACTGCCGCACAGGAACCACCGGAAGAACCTCCCGGAACATGCGCTGTGTTGTGTGGATTGCGTGTCGGTCCGTAATAAGACGTCTCTGTTGTACTTCCCATGGCAAATTCATCCATGTTTGTCTTACCAATGATAACCGCTCCTGCTTTTCTGAGGTTCTCAACTGCCTCTGCCGTATAGGTCGGTTTGAAGTTGGAAAGAATCTTTGAACTACATGTGGTAAGCTGTCCCTCGATACACATATTATCTTTTACTGCAACCGGAACTCCTGCAAGTGGGCCTGTCAGTTCGCCCACATCTATTTTCTTCTGAATTTCCTCCGCTTGTGCATAAGCACCTTCTTCATCTATCGTCACAAAGCTATGAATCTCTGACTCCGCTTCTTTGATCTGTCCAATCACTGCATCGACTGCTTCTCGTACAGTTACTTCTTTTGCTTTGATCTTCTCGCCCAGTTCAAGGGCTGTAAGTTTTAATAAATCCATCTGCTCTCACTCCCTTTAACCAATTGTCTTCGGCACTTCAAAACTGTCCTCTTTACGAAGTGGTGCATTCGCAAGTGTTGCCTCTTTGTTATCGCCATTTGTCACCACATCTTCACGGAACACATTCTGTACCGGAAATACATGAGACATTGGTTCAATCCCTGTTGTATCAAGTTCATTTAATGTATCTATATAATCCAGCATCTGCTCCATGTCTTTTTTCGCTGCTTCTTTCTCTTCCTCTGAAAGTTCCAGCTTTGCAAGGATTCCTACATACTCGATTGTTTCATCGGATATTTTATTTGCCAATTTAATCATCCTTTCTTTCTACTCTGTCTTTGCTAATCCTGACAATTTCCAAAATCAGTATCATAAATTTTTCAGCTTATTGCCACCTGTAGCGGTACATATCATAGAAACTGTCATAGTTCTGGTTTTTTACTGAGCCGGACGGCGTCAGGATTAAGTCCCCATCATCCACTTCCAGCTCCGTTCCTTCCGGGAAAACTGCATTTCTATAAGATTCTGATCCATCTGTATCATAAAACCAGAGTCCATAATTTTCATAATTGAGATTTTCATTTTCCTTATCATAAAAATCACCAAGATAAATCTTGTAATGAAGCTCCGCCCAGTCGACTCCTGATGCCTCGGTCACATCATACCATCCTGCCGGGAAATCTGTTCCCGCCGTATAAGTGTTTCCGGCTTTCAATGTTACCTGTTCCGTCAGCGGATTTTCTTCCAACTGCATCTGTTCCGTCTGTGCATTCTCAGAATGAAACTGGACAACCAGTCCTGTATCAATCTTCAGATGACCTCCTGTATACAGTCTCACATCATCCAGATAATCTCCTGCATCCGTATCTGACTCATCTTCACTAAAATAAGAATAGTAATAAATCGAATTCTCAGGATCATCCTGCTGCATGGAACCTTCTCCTGAGACAAGCTCCACTTCATAAGTTCCTTCCGGGATCTGTGCTCCGATCTCATACTCCCCATATCCTAATACACAGTCATAAGTTGCTCCTGTTTCAGAAAGTTCTCTCGTTGTATTCATATATGGATCATACTCAGACTCCACTTCGCTGCCATCATCATTCCAGTCATAATCTAAGGAATGGAAATCATCCCCAAATGAGGAAATGAAATCACCAACTGAACCTGCAATGCTTGTAAATGCTACGATTGCCACGATAATTCCCGCAAGAATTCCACTGATTTTCCTTGCCTTTTTCTGTTCCTCGTAAGATCCTGCATGAACCTTCCTTGCCGGATTAAATACCGTCGGCCCACCTGGCTGCATCTGCCCTGTCTGTGGGATTTCAATCCTCAGATTTTCTTTTTGCTGATATTCTGTCTGCGTTCTTTTCCGTCCGTTATGACTCTCACAGAGATGTCCCGCATCCTTCTTTTTCTCCCGGTTTTTTGTCTCTCCAGTGTCATTCTGTCGTTTCTGGGAATATGTCATTTTTTTCTTGCGGTCAAAACTGCTCTCATTCAGCCTGTAATTCTTTTTGTCCAGCTTTGTGTTATCCAGCCCGCAGGAACTGCAACGGCCATTAATCAATTTACCTCCGCAAAGATAACATTCTTTTTTCTTAAACATAAAGATCCTCCCTCGTTTCTACTCCTTAAGTTTCTGACCACAACATCCTGTGGGCAGTTCTCTTTCTCAGTTCAGACCTTCACATCCAACAGTTTTTTCATTCAATCCAGGGGGATTGACCCGTTTTTTGTATTTTCTTCTTATGGTTCCAAACGACTTAAGTCTCTTGGGAATAATGTTGTTTCTCTTACATTGTCTTCGTTCATCATCTTCATTGTCAGACGTTCCATACCTATTCCAAGACCTCCGTGTGGTGGCATTCCATGCTTAAATGCACTTAAATACTGCTCCATGCCTTCATCTGTCATACCTCGCTTCTCCATCTTCGCAAGAAGTTCATGATAATCATGAATACGCTGTCCGCCGGTTGTGATCTCCATTCCTCTGAAAAGCAGGTCAAAACTGAGCGTGTAAGTCGGATCCTCCGGATCATCCATTGCATAGAATGGACGTTTCTTTGATGGGTAATGAGTAACGAATACAAAATCTGCATCCCATTCTTCCTTCGCATAACGGCTGATCAATGTCTCTTCCTCTGGTTCCAGGTCAAATGGGTTCTTGATCTTTCTGTCATACTTCTCGGATACCAGTCGTTTGATCTCGTCGAATCTTACTGCCGGAATATTATCTGTCTTCGGTACTTCAATGTTCAGAATCTGAAGTTCTCTTGCATACTCTTTCTTCAACAGCTCCATCGTATACTGAAGAAATCCCGTTTCCATTGCCATGATATCTTCAAATCCATCAATATATCCCATCTCGAAATCAAGGCTTGTGTACTCATTCAGATGACGCTTTGTGTTGTGTTTCTCTGCACGGAATACTGGCGCTGTCTCAAAGACTCTGTCGAATACTCCGACCATCATCTGCTTATAGAACTGTGGGCTTTGCTGAAGGATCGCCGGTCTGTGGAAATACTCCAGACGGAAAAGGTTCGCACCGCCCTCTGCACTCTTGGCACCGATTTTCGGAGTATGGATCTCTGTAAATCCTTCTTTATAAAGGAAATCACGGAACCCTCTTACGATTCCTTCCTGAATTCTGAACTTCGCACGCTCTCTGATATTTCTCAGAGAAATCGGTCTGTAGTTTAATTTTGCTTCCAGAGATGTGTTCAGCTTCCACTTTGCAATCGGAAGCGGCATTGGCTCTGCCGGCTCACTTAAGATCTTCAATTCACCAAGGCGAATCTCAATCCCATTCGGAGCTTTCGCAGACTCTGCAAGCACACCTGTTACCTCTACTGTATCTGCTTCCTTCACATCTTTCAAGTCAAATTTGGAAATATTTTCTTCATATACACACTGAACAAGTCCTTCTCTTTTTCTGAGAATAATGAATGCAATTGTTCCCATATCACGGATCGTATGGATCGCACCATTTACTTTCACTTCGGTTCCAATTCTTCCCTCTTCGAGAAGTTCACTCAGTTCCAATGTTTCCTTCTTTTTTACACCTGTTACAAATTCCATAATTCTTCTCCTTTCAGATTCCAGCATCCCGAGAAGAACTTTTCTATACAAAAAGCCCCGGGATACATCAGTATCCCGGGACGGAAATTACAATCATAATATCCGCGGTACCACCCGCATTGAATCTCAGTCTTCACATTTCAAATCTTATCCCTGTGTAAGCCAGATTCCACTCTTTGCATGTAACGTATGCTCCACGTGCTGCCCTACTTCATCTGTTCAGACAGCCAGCTCCCAAGTGTTCCCTTAATCCGCTCCGCTGTCCGGCGCTCTCAGTCGGTGACGCCAACTTCCTGTCAGTTTCTGTGAATCAGAGTCTTGTTCTTAGCCTTTTTCTGGTTCAGCACTTTAGTCTGCTAAAACTTGTTTCCAATATTAGCACATCATTTTTTGATTTTCAAGAGTTTTTATCTGAATTGTCACACATTTTAACATTTTATCAGAATGAGGCTTTTTCAACCTATCGGTTTTGTGTACTTTCACTAATTTCTTCCTGTACTGTGCTTAATGCCTGATCCAGCTGGTTATCTGCTTTTGGATTCTCCTCATCATACTGGTATTCAACTTTCACATCCGGTTCAACACCTTTTCCATTGATGCTTCTTCCATTTGGAGTATAATACTCTGCAATCGTCACTTTCAGACAGGTTCCATCTCCCAGATCCATCAATTGCTGCACAACACCTTTTCCATACGTTGTCACTCCAACAATCTTCGCTGTTCCATAATCCTGTACTGCACCGCTGAAGATTTCAGATGCGCTGGCACTGTACTGGTTTACAAGAACTGCCATTGGTTTCTTAAATTCATGAGTTCCGTCACAAGTGATTTCGTCTGTCTTTCCATTCTTGTCCTTTGTTGATACAATTGTACCTTCCGGAAGAAGCAGACGCAGCATATTTGTAACTGTATCAAGACTTCCGCCCGGGTTGTTTCTCAGGTCAACAATAAGACCCTGCATTCCCTGCTTTTCAAGATCGTCCAACGCTTCTTTAAACTGGTCATAAGTTACTGTATCAAACTCAGACACTCTGATATAGCCAATCTGGTTCTCCTTCATCTCATACGAAACTGTCTTCACTTCGATCGTATCTCGTGTGGCAGTCAGTTCCAGTTCTTCTCCGTCTCTGAGAACTGTAATCTTTACATCTGTTCCCTTTTCCCCTTTGATCCAGGACACCACCGTATCAAGCTGCTCATCACCAACCTCGTGGTCATCGATTTTCTCCAGGATATCTCCTGCTTTCAGTCCTGCTTTCTCTGCCGGAGAGCCTTCATAGACATTTACAATTGTCGCATAGCCCGTATCCGCATCTTTTGTCAGCGTTGCACCCACACCTGAAAATGTTCCGCTTGTTGATTCCATCAGAGCTTTTGTCTCATCTTCATCATAATAAACAGTGTACTTATCTCCCAATGCACTCGTATATCCGGAATAAATTCCTTCTGCCAGCTTATCTGTATCAATTTCATCTTCATACAGATAATATTTATCAATCAAAGCATTCAGCTTATTCAGTTTTTTTGATACCTCTTTTTCTGTCACTTTACCGGATACATAACTGCCGGCTGTGTTCGTAATGACCCTGAATCCCCCAAGGAGAAGCAGGCTGACAAGAACTGTTGCAAGAATTCCGGTAACAATCCCGGCTCCATATCCCTTTTTCTTTTTCTGTTCCATTGTCTGTCCCTTTCGCTGTTATTTAAAGAAAAGGACAAAGCAGAATCTTCCACTTTGTCCCCCTTTATTCTTTGAATCACTTTCATGTAAATATGAAAGGAAGATTTTGAATCCCTTTGTCTTACATATAATTATTTGGATTCACTGGTGTTCCGTTAAGCTCCACCTGGAAATGTAAATGTGCTCCGGTTGAATATCCTGTAGAACCAACATATCCAATCTGTTGTCCTTTTGCTACTCTCTGACCGGCACTCACACAAATTGAGCTGTGATGCATATACTTTGTCACCAATCCATTTCCATGGCTTATAACAACCCAGTTTCCCGCACTGTTGCTCCAGCCTGCCGTAATGACTGTTCCTGCTGCTGCTGCATATGTAGGTGTTCCTGTCGGTGCGGCATAATCATTTCCTTTATGTGGTCTTGAATCGAAAGATCGAACCTCTCCAAAATAACTGGACTGGTACGTCATTCCCGGACATGGATGTGTAAAATATCCACTTCCGCTCACTACGTTTCCGCTGGAAGCCGGTCTGGAACTACTGCTTCCGTTACTGCTGCTTCCGTTACTGCTGCTTCCGCTATTGTTCTTCTTTGCCGCCGCAGCAGCAGCCGCCGCTGCCTGCTCTTCCTGAAGACGTTTTGCTGCTTCTGCTTTCGCCTTGAGGTCTGCAAGAATGTTCGCATTATCTGTAATCTGATTCTGAATCTCCGCAATCTGTGCTTCCTTACTGCTGATCAGATTCTGTGCTTCCGTCTGCTGACTTACCAAGCTTGTCTGTAATGTATTCAGTTTCTCATACTCATCTTTAAGCTTTGCTTCCTTTTCTTCTACAGCTTTCACCGTTTCCTGAAAAGCAACAAGCATATCTCTGTCATAGGAAGAAAGCTTTGATACATACTCCGCTTTATTGAGCAGATCACCAATATTGCTGCTGGACATCAGTATCTCAAGGAACTTGGTATTACCACCCTCATACATGAATTTGATTCTCTTCTTCATGCTGTTATACTGATCATCCTCATCAACCTTCGCCTGTACAAGCTCTTCCTCAGCTGTTGAAATTTCAGTTTCCTTAGCGCTTAATTCTTCCTGCGTCTTGTTCATCTGGTCAATGATGGAATTAAGTTTCGCAGCAAGTGTATCTTTTTCAGCCTGAGCTGCACTCTTCTGTGATTGCAGCTCATCTGCTTTTTTCTGCGCTTCATCAATTGTCACAGCACCGGAAGTAATTGTCATTGACAGCATCATTCCGACTGACAGAACCAGTGCTGTCACCTTTCTCATCCGTCTTTTCATAGGTATCTCCTATTACACTCTTAAGTGCTTACGAACAGTGAAGTAACTTCCGAGGAATCCAATTCCAATTCCCATTACCAGCCCAATCGGCAGCAAATAGATATATACATTTCCAACCGGAAGGAATGTAATGATATTCTTCAGAATACTAAACTTCTCCATAATATATACCACAGCCTTGTCATAAAGGAAATATAGCAGGGCAAGCGGAATAACTGCACCGAATAATCCGATGATCAGACCTTCGATCACGAATGGTGATCTTACAACAAAGTCTTTCGCTCCGATATATTTCATGATTGCAATCTCTTCTTTTCTGACTGTAATACCTGTTGTTACCGTATTACTGATCAGGAAGACCGCCACACAAAGCAGGATCAGAATGATTGCCACGGATATGTAGGTCAATAAGGTGTTAAAGGAAGACAAGGTCTGTGTCGCGCCCTTTAACTGATTCACTTCCCGGACACCATCAAGCCCCTCGATATATTTTACCAGCGCATCCTGATGCTCGATCTTATCCACATAGACGGAATAACTGGAAGAATTCGCCAGCGGATTATCATTCTTAAATCCTTCTGCCATCTCAGATGCCAGTTCTGTATCCCCAAAATACTGTTTTGACCATTCATCCCATGCCTCTTCAGCGGATACATATTCAACCTTCGTTACGCCTTTATACGCCTTGATCTGCTCCCCGATACTGTTGATCGTCGCCTGATCCACACCATCCTCAAAAAGAACGGTAACCGCA
>ENA-OPTA01001916-OPTA01001916.1-human-gut-metagenome-genome-assembly--contig:-NODE-1916-length-11807-cov-9.429459_pt1 | contig 11807 bp, 8 predicted proteins | sample MGYA00241813_ERZ501917 | MGnify/ENA primary metagenome ERZ501917 (study PRJEB25962, sample SAMEA2042408) | human gut metagenome | biome: human gut; feature: human-associated habitat; material: faeces...
GTATGATAGGGGTCTCCAAAACCTTTGGTGGGAGTTCGATTCTCTCATCCCCTGTTCTTTAAAAACACCTGTTTAGGTGTTTTTTTATTTATAGTAATTTAAATTAAATTTTTATAGAGGAGAATATATATGAGAAAAACAAGTAACAGCGTGCTTTCGCAATATCGGGGTGCGTTAATGGGAATATCCATCATATTGATTATAGTTTTTCATTTTACGGAGGACTGTCATTATTATTCCTATCATTTTAGTGGCTGGATTTCCTTCTTTTGGAGATATATTTCATCATCAAGTGTGGATGCTTTTTTATTCTTTTCTGGTCTGGGATTATATTATTCCATGAAAAAAAGATCAGATGTTAGAAGCTTTTACATAAGAAGATTAAAAAGAATCCTGATTCCTTATTGCATCGTAGCCGTACCCTCTTATATTTTATTAGATGTCTGTGTGGATAAAACAGGATGGGGAGAAGCCATAAAAGACTTTACATTTATCACATTTTTCAGTGATGGAGACAGGCTTTATTGGTATATTGGCCTGATGTTGTTATGCTATCTGATTTATCCGTATGTCTTTCAGATTGTTGATAGCGCACGAGACGCAATAGATGGAGAGATCCGTCTGCTTTCTATTGTAAGTGCTATTACAGTATTAGCACTTGTAATTGCATTATATGAGAAAGAGGTGTTTGGAAATGTAAATATTGCTTTGCTTCGTCTGCCTGTTTTTATAGCGGGCTGTTTTTATGGCAGATCCAGTTATGAAAAAAGGGAAAGTTATTGGAAATGGTTGATTCTTTTTGCGTTATCCGGCTATTTGCTCACCATGCTTCCAAGTGGATCTCCTATTTTTGCAAGGTATGTGACCGGAATTTTTAATATCTCATGTTGTGCGGGAATTGCCTGGATCTTTTCCAAGTTATCTATGCGCCCGGTTATAAGAATACTAGAATGGTTTGGTGCTCATTCGCTGGAATTGTATCTGGTACATGTTACCATACGAAAATTTATGAAGGGAGCAGCATTTCATACATGCCATCTGCGTTACGAACTGGTGCTGGTATGCAGTTCCATTGTGATTGCATGGATACTTCAGATCCTTGTCCGGTATATAACAGATCATTTGCTTAAGGAAAAGAGGTAAGACATATGACCCTACAGCAGTTACATCAGGTAATTACGATTGCAGAAAGCCGTTCCATGAACGAAGCATCCCGAAAATTGTTTGTCTCACAGCCCAATCTGTCTGCGGTTGTGCGCGAACTGGAAGAAGAAGCAGGAATCACCATTTTTATCCGGTCAAACCGGGGAATCGTGCTTACACCAGAGGGAGAGGAATTTATCGGATATGCCAAGCAGGTCGTGGAGCAGTATCATTTGCTGGAATCCCGTTATATTTCGTCTGCATCCAAAAAGAAATTTTCTGTGTCGATGCAGCATTATACCTTTGCGGTCAAGGCATTTGTGGAAGTGGTCAAGGCGGTGGGAATGGACGAATATGAATTTGCCGTGCATGAGACACAGACGAATCAGGTAATCGAAAATGTGCGTAACATGAAAAGTGAGCTGGGGATTCTTTTCCTGAGCAAATTTAATGAAGCAGTACTCCAGAAACTTTTCAAGGAAAATGATGTGATTTTTGAAGAACTGTTTACCTGTGACACCTATGTATATCTGTGGAAAGGACATCCGCTGGCACAAAGGGATGTAATTTCCATGAAAGAACTGCAGGAATATCCATGTCTTGTGTTCGAACAGGGGAAAAATAATTCCTTTTATTTTGCCGAAGAGATGAAAAGTACCTATGAATATAAGAAGATGATCCATGCGGATGACCGGGCGACCATGCTGAATCTGATGGTTGGGCTGAATGGTTATACGCTCTGTTCCGGGATTATCTGTGAAGAATTAAACGGAAATGATTATGCGGCAGTACCGCTGGCAGAGAGCGAAAAGATGCGGATCGGCTATATCCGTCACAAGGGGATAAAGGTCAGTCCGATCGGAGAATTATATGTGGATATTCTGAAAAAAAGTGGGAAACCACTTTGATAAAAATAGTTTTCATCAAAAAATGCTTGTTTTGGTGATTGGAAAGGCAATTTTTTGGAGAAATTGCATAAGATAGCAGGTATAAATATAAATACACGAAAAAAAACGGTAAGAATCTGATGGAAACGGTTGCGCGATTACCGTCATTATGCAGGAAAAACCGGAGAAATGCGAAGTTTGCATAACTTTGACAGATGAGAAAAAAAGTGGCATAATCTTTTCTAAACTTGGGGATGATAATAAAAGTATGTTGTTTAAAGGTAGAAAGAGGTGTTGGATTATGTATGAAACTGTTAAAGTAATTCGGTTATCAGATATGGATGAAGTTAAGGATTTTGTACGTGCAGCAGGTGGTTGTGATTTTGATATTGATGTAAAATGCGACAGAACATTCATTGATGCAAAGTCATTGCTTGGTATGATTGGACTTGGCGTAAAAAAGAATCTTCAGGTTTGCTACGGTGGAAAGAATGAAAATTTCGAAAACGTAGTTGCTAAATTTGCAGTGGCATAATACAATTATTATATCGTGACTATGGAACTTTAAGTCCCACTCCGTATTCCGGAGCGGGGCTTTTTATTGTAAAATAATGGAACAAATAAAAACCCGCTTCATACAACAGGAAAATACCCGCGGGAGAAAGGAGGTGTACATGCAGGAATTACATATATCTGTGAGAAATCTGGTAGAGTTTATTTTCCGGGCAGGAGATATCGATAATCGTGCCGGAAAGCTGGCGAGTGCAGAGGCCATGATGGAAGGCAGCCGTATCCACCGGAAAATTCAAAAAAGCATGGACACCTCCTACCAGGCGGAAGTACCGCTGAAAATTGAATGGAAAGCCAACGATTACGTACTGGTCGTGGAAGGACGTGCAGACGGAATCGCCTATGGAAAATTTCAGCCGGATCTGCCGGCTGCGACGGAGTCTGTGCTGCAACCGGAGAAGGAGTTTGCGGCAGAAATCCCTCCGGAAGAAGAAATCAGCTTCATCGATGAGATCAAGGGTGTATATAGAAACGTTGCGGCAATGGAACAGCCGGTCTACGTGCATAAAGCCCAGGCAATGTGCTATGCGTATATCTATGCGAAACAGAACCGTCTGGAGCGGATCGGCGTGCAGATGACCTACTGCAATCTGGATACGGAAGAAATTCGGTATTTCCGGGAAATTTATACATTTGAGACACTGACCGTGTGGTTTACGCATCTGATCGAAGATTATCGGAAATGGGCAGACTGGCAGATCGCATGGAAAAAACAGCGGCAGGAGAGCATTCATACACTCGAGTTTCCATTTCCCTACCGGCAGGGACAAAAGAAGCTGGTTGCCGATGTTTACCGCACCATTCTGCGGGGGAAGAACCTGTTTATCGAGGCACCGACCGGAGTGGGCAAAACAATTTCCACAATCTTTCCGGCGGTAAAAGCAGTGGGAGAAGGGCTGGCAGACCGGATCTTTTATCTCACGGCAAAGACCATCACAGCAACTGTGGCAAAAGAAACGTTTGCACTGCTGGAAGAACAGGGCTATCGTGCCAAAGTGATCCAGATTACAGCAAAAGAAAAACTCTGCCTGTGTGAAGAGATGGACTGCAACCCGGTAAACTGTCCATATGCAAAGGGACATTTTGACCGGGTGAACGATGCGGTGTTTGATCTCTTGCAGAAATCCAACCTGTTTACCAGAGAGGAAGTTTTAGCGCAGGCGAAAGAATATCAGGTGTGCCCGTTTGAGATGAGTCTGGATGTGGCAACCTGGGCGGACAATATTGTCTGTGATTACAATTACGTATTCGATCCGAATGTATATCTGAAACGCTTTTTTCAGGAGGGGATAAAGGGAGACTATCTGTTCTTGGTGGATGAGGCACATAACCTCGTGGATCGCAGCAGGGAGATGTACAGTGCCGATCTGTACAAAGAAGACGTGCTTGCAGTGAAGTGGATCATGAAAGCGCACAGCCGTACGATCTGCCGTATCCTGGACAAATGCAACAAAGCCATGCTGGAAATGAAACGTGAATGTGAGCACTACCAGATTCTGGACAGTGTGGGAACGTTGACCTTCCACCTTATGCGGCTGGCCTCCCAGATGGATGAATTTTTGGAAAAACCGCGGGAATTTCCGGAGAAGAAAACGGTGCTGGATTTTTACTTTGCGCTGCGCAATTTCCTGAATATCTATGATCTGGTGGATGACCATTACGTGATCTACAGCCAGATGACGGAGGAAGGTCAGTTCCGGATCCGGCTCTTTTGCGTAGATCCGTCGGTCAATCTGCAGAAATGCATCGATAAAAGCAATTCCACGATCTTTTTCTCCGCAACGCTCCTGCCGATCGGATACTACAAGCGGCTACTTTCCACGGACGAGGATAACTATGCCATTTATGCGCAGAGTACGTTTGCCCAGACACAGAGACTTCTCGCATTTGGCCGGGATGTGAGCACAAAATATACGCGGAGGAACAGAAAAGAATACGAAAAAATCGCGGACTATATCGGTGCAGTCACAGAAGCACAGCAGGGAAATTACATGGTGTTTTTCCCGTCTTACCGGCTGATGCAGGATGTATATGAGGTCTTTGCCGGGAAGGCGGCCGATTCGTGCGAGATTCTGATGCAGCATAGTAATATGAAAGAACACGAAAGAGAAGCGTTTTTGGAAGAATTTGAAAAAGAGCGCCAGGGGACACTCGTTGCGTTCTGTGTGATGGGTGGAATTTTCGGGGAAGGCATTGATCTGAAAAACGACCGGCTGATCGGTGCCATCATCGTGGGAACCGGACTTCCGCAGGTCAGCGATGAACGTGAAATTTTAAAGAATTATTATGATGAGCGGGGATTGTCCGGATTTGACTATGCGTTCCGCTATCCGGGAATGAACAAAGTCCTGCAGGCAGCAGGGCGCGTGATCAGGACCAGCGAGGACCGCGGCGTGATCCTTCTGCTGGATGAACGTTTCCTGCAGCGCGAATACGGAGCGCTTTTTCCGAGAGAATGGGAAAAGAGAAGCGTCTGTGGTCTGCCGCAGCTGCGGGAAGAAGTGAGCCGGTTCTGGTCAGACGTCCGGGAGGAGCTTTAAAAACTCTTCGGTGGAGGCAGAAACCGGAAGGGTAGGGTTTAACGAAGCCACCAGCTGCCGCTGCGGGATCGTTTCCTGCGTGCGGACGAGGAAGAGATCCTCCGGCTTGTGTTTCAGACAAAAATCCGGGATAAAAGCAATTCCAAGACCGATGCGGGCCATGTCAATGAGCAGATCGTTGCTGCTGAGCTCTACCTGAGGCAGCAGTTCCAGCTGATGCTGCAGGAAAATGTGGTGCAGAAACTCACTCGTTGTGCTCTTGCGGTCTAACATCATGAGCGGATAGGTGCCAAGCTCCGAGAAAGGAACGATGCGGTCCGCCAGATCAAAATATGCCGGATTGGCGACGAACACATCCGAGAAAGAGCCAACCGTTTTCTGAATATAGGAAGGATTCAGATGCGGGTTTGGAAAATTTGTGATAATCAGATCTACCCGGCGCTGCTCTAACAGGTCTACACAGCCCATCGAGCTGGCATTGGTGATTTTAATCGGAACATCCGGGAATTTCCGATGGAATTTCTGCAGATACGGCAGAAGAAAATAGCGGCAGATCGTGTCGCTGGCACCGATATGCAGCTGTCCTAAACCAAGAGAGCCGGATTCTAAAAGCTGGCTTTCGCCGCGTGAGATCAGATTCATGGCAGGTTCCACATGTTTCAGAAGCAGAGCACCGGCAGGAGTCAGCTGCACTTTTTTTGTGCTGCGGATAAAAAGCGGCTGTCCCAGCTTGCGCTCTAATGTTTTGATAGACTGGCTGACCGCTGACTGGGAGATAAAAAGCTTCTTACTTGCATCCGAAAATGAGAGAGAGCTTGCAACATAATAGAAAACCTTGTATAATTCATAATTGATATCCATCGATCATATCCTCAGTAGTATAGTATAGTATAGTATAGGATATATTATATACCTTTCACAAAGGAGAGAAAAGGAGATTATCATGAAAAAGGGAATTTTGAAAACCTTATGCGGATTGATGGCGGCACTCATGCTGCTTGTGTTCGCAGGAACACCCGTTACAACTCAGGCAGCAAAACTGCCATATTACATTAAAATCAATCGTCAGCAGAACTGTGTGACCGTATATGCACTTGATTCCAAAGGCAAATATACCAAACCGGTCAAAGCATTTGCCTGCTCGGTCGGTGTCAACAATGCCACCCCGACAGGAACATTTTCGATTCCGGCAAAATACCGCTGGCATACACTTATGGGCGGTGTGTACGGACAGTATTGCAGCCGTATTCACGGTGGTGTGCTGTTCCACTCTGTTTTTTACAGTTCACAGGACCCGAGCAAGCTGGCATACAATTCTTATAACCGTCTGGGACAGACGGCATCCCACGGATGTGTCCGTCTGAATGTGGAAGATGCCAAGTGGATCTATGACAACTGCCCGGTAGGAACCAAAGTAACCATCTATGACAGCAAAGATCCGGGACCGCTGGGCAAACCTACCCCGATCCGTATTGATGTAAACAGTCCGTACCGCGGATGGGATCCGACCGATCCGGATCCGAGAAATCCATGGCTGAAACTCCGTCCGACGATTAAGGGAATCGCGAATAAAACCATCGAGAGAACCAATCGTAAAGTAGACCTCAAAAAGGGAGTGAAAGCTTCTGATTACAGAGGAAAGACCCTTAAATTTACCGTTTCCGGAAAAGTCAATGCGGCAAAGACCGGAAAATATAAGATTACATACACCGCAAAAGATGCCAAAGGAAGCAAGACCAAAAAGAGCATCATAATTACCGTAAAAGATACGAAAGCACCATCCATCAGCCTGAAGCGAAAGACACTGACCTACAATAAAGCCGTTTCCAAAGAAAAACTGGTTTCTGCAATTAAGGCAGATGTAGTGGCAAAGGATCTGGGGAAGAAACTTGTTTCAAAATATGTTTTCGTAAATACCCAGGAAGTACAGAAAGCAGTTACTGCCATGAAAAACAAAAAGTACGGAACTTACAGTGTGACCGTATATGCCAAAGATACGGCAGGAAATAAATCCAGAAAGCTGAAAGTAAAGATTAATTTTGTAAATCCAAACCCGGGTACCGATCAGCCGGATCAGCCGGAACCGGACACTCCGGGCGTTGTAACGGACAGTGCAATTACCGTACAGTAATTTCATAAGAACAGGTAATAGATATCGTAAGCGATATTAATTTTACTTAATTGTCAACCCATGATACAATAACATAAAGATCAATAGAATGCCCCCGAATACAGGGGGCATTCCGTTTCGCAAAAGAAGGAGGTAAATCCAATGGGCAATGTACGTCGTGTGTACGTAGAAAAGAAACCGGATTTTGCCGTAAAGGCAAAAGAATTAAAACATGAGGTAAAGCATTATCTCGGAATCGCTGCAGATCAGGTGCGTGTTCTGATCCGTTATGATGTGGAAAATGTATCGGATGCCACTTACCAGAAGGCATTGCAGACGGTATTTTCCGAGCCGCCAGTGGATGATATTTATGAGGAGAACTTTGACGCAGAAGGCGGAAACGTATTTTCCGTAGAATTCCTGCCGGGACAGTTCGACCAGAGAGCGGATTCCGCAGAGCAGTGCGTGAAGCTTTTAAATGAGGATGAGGAGCCGATCATCCGCAGTGCGACGACCTATGTGATCAAGGGTGACATCACAGAGGATGAGTTAGAGGCGATCAAAAAGTATTGTATCAATCCGGTAGATTCCCGTGAGACCGGTATGGACAAGCCGGATACCCTCGTACAGAATTTCGATGAGCCGGCAGACGTGGCAGTTTTCGACGGATTTATCGACATGGCAGAAGCACACTTAAAGGAACTGTATAGCTCTTTAAATCTTGCCATGACCTTTAAGGATTTTCTTCATATTCAGAATTATTATAAAAATGAAGAGAAACGCAATCCTTCCGTGACAGAGATCCGTGTGCTGGATACCTACTGGTCCGACCACTGCCGTCATACCACATTCATGACGCAGATTGAAGATGTAGATATCGTTCCCGGCACCTTTACCCAGCCTGTTCAAGAGGCTTATGACAAATACATGGCTGCCCGTGACGAGGTTTACGGTGAAGACACCGAGCGTCCGGTAACCCTGATGGACATTGCCGTAATCGGCATGAAGAAGCTGCGCAAGGAAGGCAAGCTGGCTGACCTTGACCAGTCCGAAGAAATCAATGCATGCTCTATCGTTGTGCCTATCGAAATCGACGGCAAAACCGAAGAATGGCTGGTAATGTTCAAAAACGAAACCCATAACCATCCGACCGAAATCGAACCGTTCGGCGGCGCGGCCACCTGCATCGGCGGCTGCATCCGCGACCCGCTTTCCGGCCGTTCCTACGTGTATCAGGCGATGCGTGTGACCGGTGCCGCCGACCCGACCGTGCCGGTGTCCGAAACGCTTGAGGGCAAGCTTCCTCAGCGTAAGCTCGTCACCACCGCCGCGGCTGGCTACTCCTCCTACGGCAACCAGATCGGTCTGGCCACCGGCCAGGTGGATGAGATCTACCATCCGGGCTATGTGGCCAAGCGCATGGAGGTCGGCGCGGTCGTGGCCGCGACTCCAGCCGATCATGTGCGCCGCGAGACCCCGGCTCCGGGAGACAAGGTCATCCTGCTCGGCGGCCGTACCGGTCGCGACGGCATCGGTGGCGCCACCGGCGCTTCCAAGGCGCATAACGTCGAATCGCTGGAGCTTGACGGCGCCGAAGTGCAGAAGGGCAACGCGCCGGTCGAACGCAAGCTGCAGCGTCTGTTCCGCCGTGGTGACGCGTGCCGTCTGATCAAGCGTTGCAACGATTTCGGTGCCGGTGGCGTGTCCGTGGCGGTCGGCGAGCTTGCCGACGGCCTGTATGTGGACCTCAACAAGGTGTCGAAGAAGTACGAGGGCCTGGACGGCACCGAACTGGCGATCTCCGAATCCCAGGAGCGTATGGCCGTGGATGTGGCCGCCGAAGATGTGGACGAGTTCCTCGGCTACGCCAAGGAGGAGAACCTCGAGGCCGAGGTCATCGCGACCGTGACCGAGGATCCGCGCATGACGATGGTGTGGAACGGCGACACGATCGTGGACCTTTCCCGCGAATTCCTCGCCTCCAATGGTGCTCCGAAGCATCAGGTGGTGCATGTCGAGGCGCAGCACGGCTACACGACGCCGTGGACTTCCGGCACGCTTTCCGAGCGCATGCACACCATGCTCACCGACCTGAACGTGGCTTCCAACAAGGGTCTTTCCGAGCGTTTCGACTCCACCATCGGCGCGGGCACCGTACTCATGCCGTTCGGCGGTAGGAAGCAGCTGACCCCGAACATGGCCATGGTTGCCAAGCTTCCGGTGTTCGGCGAGACCACCACCGCTTCCGCGATGGCCTGGGGATTCAACCCGTACATTATGGAGCAGAACCAGTTCACGGGCGCGTACCTGTCCGTGGTCGAGTCGCTGTCCAAGCTGGTGGCCGCCGGCTTCGAGCATGAGAATGCATATCTGAGCTTCCAAGAGTACTTCGAGAAGCTGCGCGACGAGCCGGAACGCTGGGGCAAGCCGATGGCCGCAGTGCTCGGTGCGCTGATGGCTCAGGTCGATCTAGGCGCCGGCGCGATTGGCGGCAAGGACTCCATGTCCGGCACGTTCGAGCAGCTTGACGTTCCGCCGACCCTGATCTCCTTCGCCGTGGCCGTGGGCAATATGAAGCGCGCCACCTCCCCGGAGTTCAAGGGTGCCGGTCACCGTGTGGTCCGCATCGCCCCGCGTTATCATTCCGACGGTCTCACCCCGGACAAGGATTCGCTGCTGGAGGTGTTCTCCGCGGTTGAGGAGCTCACCGATTTCGGCGACGCTCTGGCCGTGTCCACTCCGGGCTACGGCGCCACCGCCGAGGCGATCTTCAAGATGACGGTCGGCAACCAGATCGGCGTGAAGCTGGACGACGGCATTGCCGTGGATGACCTGTTTGCTCCGGCCTATGGCTCCTTCATCATCGAGCTTGCCGACAATGCGAAGGTTCCGGCCGTGTCCAACCTGGTGGAAGTCAGCGAGGTCGGCGAAACCACCGAGGAGTATTCGTTCGTGGCCGCCGGCGAGACGCTTGATCTGGCCGAGCTGCAGGACGCGTGGGAGGGCGGCATCGAATCCGTGTTCCCGTACCGTTCCAAGGGCGAGGAGAAGGGCAAGACGGTTGAAACCATGTCCTTCGACGCTCCGAAGAAGACCGTGTACACCGGCACCGGCGTGGCCAAGCCGCATGTGATCATCCCTGTGTTCCCGGGCAACAACTGCGAATACGATTCCGCCGCAGCCTTCGAGCGTGCGGGCGCCGACGTGAGCACGCTTATCGTGAACAACCTCACTCCGGCCGCAGTGGCCGAGTCCACCGCCGCTTTGGTCGAGGAGATCAAGAAGAGCCAGATCATCATGATTCCTGGCGGCTTCTCCGGCGGCGACGAACCGGACGGCTCCGCCAAGTTCATCACCGCGTTCTTCCGCGCTCCGGCCGTGACCGAGGCCGTGCGCGACCTGCTGGACAACCGCGATGGCCTGATGCTCGGCATCTGCAACGGTTTCCAGGCGCTTATCAAGCTTGGCCTGGTGCCGTACGGCGACATCGTGCCGATGACCGCCGAATGCCCGACGCTGACGTTCAACACCATCGGCCGCCACCAGAGCCGTCTGGTGCGCACCCGCGTGGCTTCGAACCTCTCCCCGTGGCTTGCGAAGACCGAGGTGGGCGACATGCATACCATCGCCATCTCCCACGGCGAGGGCCGTTTCGTGGCCTCCGACGATGTGCTCGCCCAGCTCAAGGCCAACGGCCAGATCGCCACGCAGTATGTGGACGAGGCTGGCGTGCCGGGCATGGACCTGGATGTGAACCCGAACGGTTCGCTGTTGGCCATCGAAGGCATCACCAGTCCGGACGGCCGCGTGTTCGGCAAGATGGGCCACTCCGAGCGCTACAGCAACGGCACATTCGTGAACGTGCCTGGCGAGAAGGACCAGCCGCTGTTCGCGGCCGGCGTGGAGTACTTCGCCGCCTGAGCATCAAGACTCTTTTCACGCTCACATAATCAAGGGTGGGTTCGAAATCTCATGATTCCGAACCCACCCTTTCATATACAGCAATCCGCGACATTCGTCATAGCAGCCGCTTCAGGCGGAAAGGTAACCCTCGGCGAGATCGACGGGCCTGTTGGCGCGTTCCACCGCATCATCGCTGGATTGCGCGGTTTGTCTGATGATGTCGTCGTAACCGGTCAGGGCGGCGAAAGGCATGAATTGGGCGGCACGGTTATGCATGCTCATATGGGCATGCGTCTGCGATTGGTGATGCGGCAGATCGATGATGTCGTCGTAGCGATGGGTTTCCGTAAGGCTCATGCCGCATGACCTCCTATCTGCTTGTTGCGCTGCTGGCCTGTGGCGTCATCGAACATATCCATGGCCTTGATGATGGAATTTCTGCCGAATTTGCGTTTGATGTCCAGAAGCGTTTGCTGCATATGCAGTTCGGCGTCCCCTCGTGGCGAATCCTTGGAACCACCATCGGCGGAACGCATAGCCTCGCATTCGGCCGCATCAGCGGAAGCGGAATCCACCGGCGCTTCCATCGCGGCGAACAAATCAGGCTGCGTATATTCGGACGCGGCCGCCTGCCGCCGGTCCTCAAGCTGCTCG
>ENA-OPTA01001919-OPTA01001919.1-human-gut-metagenome-genome-assembly--contig:-NODE-1919-length-11782-cov-3.252409_pt1 | contig 11782 bp, 10 predicted proteins | sample MGYA00241813_ERZ501917 | MGnify/ENA primary metagenome ERZ501917 (study PRJEB25962, sample SAMEA2042408) | human gut metagenome | biome: human gut; feature: human-associated habitat; material: faeces...
TAAGTACACCAATTTTCTTAGCCATGTAAAATACCTCCAAACCAGGAAACAATTTATCCTGTTACTTTCCTAATAATCTATAATGAGCATAGCACAAAGCCCCTGAATTGTCAAGGGCTTTGTTTATTTTTTAACATTTTATTAAACGTTTTCGTTATTCAGCAGGCACAACAGCCGGAGCTGGTGTTGTTTCAGAAGAGCTGCCTGTGTTCGTATCAGGCTTAGGCTCTGTTGCCTTTGTTGTAGTGGTCGTAGTAGTCACAAGACCTGCGGAAACTGTAACTGTAAGCACATCACCATTTTTAACATTCACAGTATTTCCAACATTAACGCTTGTCGCCATAACATATCCCGCAGAAACAGAGCTTGAGAAATCGGTAACGACCTTATACTTGATATTATAAGAATCAAGTAGCTCAAGGTAAGCCTTCTTTGACAGGCCAGAGAAATCAGGAACAGGAACATTTTCAGGGCCTGCACATACTTTAAGAACAAGCTCATTTTTCAAAGACGGATCAAAATCAGTACCCTCTGGTATGCTCTGCTCTTTAACAACGTCCTTATCGTCAACATCAGAATAATAATATTCAGCCTTGATAGTAAAATCCTCACCAAGCTGTTTTACAACAGTATTGTATTCCAGACCCACAACGTTAGGCATTATAGCGCCATAGCCATATTCTGACTGACTTTCAGCATCAGTCACCTTAGGCGTAGCAACTGTGGTGCTGTAAACGAATACCTCGCTGTCAACTTCATCTGCATCATCAGAAGAAATGACCTTACCCTCAGACGAATCATTATTGCTGTCCGACGGACCTGAAAACAACTCATATAGCAGAAAAACTGAAAGCAAAAGCACTATCACAAGCACCGTCCAGCCTATTATCGTAGCCGTTTTATTCTTAGGCTTTTCTTCCTCACGAGTCTGCTGTGGCATTTGCCTTGACTGCGTTCTTTGTCTTGGAACATGCTGTATAGGAATAGTCTGAGTTGAACCCTTAGGGTGTTCCATATGCGTTGTATGCTGCTCAAAAAGTGCAGTAACAAGCTCTGAAACTGTCTGTATTCTTTCTTCGCCACGAACTCTCATAGCTCTTGAAAGAACTCGTGAGATATGCTGTGGTATTCTCGGATTGACTCTGCAAGCTTCGACCATAGTATCATTCTTTGTACGGGTATAAGCATCAAGGGGCATACAGCCTGTTAGTATTCTATAAAGAACTGCAGCAAGTGCATAAACGTCAGTCCATGTGCCCTGCCATTCTAACGAAGAATATTGCTCAGGGGCGGTATATCCTGAATAGAACTCAGGAGAAAGCCCTGTATTAGATGTTCTTATAGAACTTATGCAAAAGCCTGTAAGTTTAAGCTCACAATCAGTTGTAACAATAATATTTTCAGGAGATATTCCCCTGTGTATGATACCTGCATTATGTATAATGCTCAATGTTGTAAACAATGGCACAAAAAGCTTTTTGACCTGTTCCCATGTGAGAAAGCCTGTATTTGACTGTAAAAATTTCTTTAGCGTCACGCCCTCCACATATTCGAGTATGACATAGGTCGTATTATTCTCGCAAAACATATCCTTTGCCGTGGCGATATGCTGAAGATTTCTCATGCGTGAAAGAACTTTGTTCACGTCTGCAAACTCAGACATAAATGTCTTATACTTAGCCAGACAATCTGGATTCACCACAAGTCGCTGACTTTCGCTATCTCTTTCGCAAAGAGTGTCAGGCATATACTCTCTTGCCACACACTTGCATTTGCCAACCATATCGTAGCAAATGTAAGACGCACCCTCACCATTATATGAAAGCATTTTTCCGACTATATATCTGTTGTCAAGCACTGTTCTCGGTGCAAGATAAGCCTGTAAATGCGGGATATCGTCGGTATAGCTACAATAATGACAGCGACCGTCAGAACCAAGTTCGTTCATACAGCCCATACATAATTTAGTACTAGGATCCATACCGAACCTCCTTTTTACGTTATTCATCAATTTATATTAGCAACAAACCGAGCATAAGTCAAGTTTTTTTGTGCAATTGTAGAATTTACGCAACAATTTGTATTTCTTTTGTAACATTATGACCCTTTTACAGATACTCAGGATAAATAAGCGTAGAAGAATAATACAGATACTTATTATCCGTATCGAACGTTACATTAAGCACCACAGGCTGATCATCACCTGCGTCATTCTCATACCAATAGCGGTATATATAATTTTTAGTGTCTTTTGACCATACGATGCCGTAATATTCAAGGTCTATGGCATCTGACAAGCCACTCCACTTTGCTCCTTGTTCAAACTTATCAAGGTTGATAGCTTTACTCTTTTTTTCACCGTTTGCATTGTTTTTAAGCACCTTGAAATTTGAATATTTTACAGTTTGTATACGTTCTTCATCATCAACAGTAACAAGTGCCGCCCATTCAGGATAATTTATGCCATCAACATTAACACTGTCATCAGACTCAATGATATAATCAAAATTCAGTGCATTGTTCACTCCCTGAAAAACCGATTCGTCCTTAAAGTGCATATCAAGCTTTTTCTGAGCCTTTGCAACATCTACGCCGATATATTCAGAAATGCTCTCAGCGGTGTTTTCACCCTTTCCGCTTATAATATTCACAACGATAAGGACGACAAGCACCACAAGGAGCACTACCGCCACTGTTATAAGAATAAGCTTGAGCTTGCTTTCAGACAATTTATGTTTTTTCTCACCCACTATTTCTACGTTTAGCGGTTTATTCTGCTTTTTGAAACGCTTCATGATAGATGTATTTTTGTCTGGTCTTAATCTAGTGTCACAGTTAGGACAGAAAATGTCATCATCGTCAACTGACTTGTGGCATTTAGGACACTCCATAAAAACAACTCCCTTTTGCAACATCCGTGCATTTGCACACTTTTTCAAAACAAGTATACCATAATCTCTGTAAAAAGTCAACAAACGAAAAACAGCGGACAGAAGTCTATCCGCTGTAAAAAACATATATCAGAAGTGCATCTGGTCTGGATCTTCGATATCCTTTGCAAAACAGCCTGCAACAGGTATCGTTTTGCTGCGATATTTTGAAAGGCCTGCTGCTGTCTCATCGTCAACGATAAACGCCTTATCAACAACTGCATTCTTCGCCTTAAGTGTCATGACCTGAACGCCTATAGTATCTCTCGTGGACTTAGGCATAAGAAGTGCAGTATCAAATATCATTGCTCTGCCGTTAGTTGTGCGAAGCATTATCTCAGCGTTATCCTGCACAAAGAACATTCCCACAAGCTTAGCCTTTGCAGAATAAGCGTTGGCAAGCTTCTTTCTGTTGGTCTTTGTTTCATAGGCATTGAGCGGCACTTTTGCCACCTTTCCGTTTTCAAAACAGAATATCATATAGCCCGAATAATCCACAGTATTCACCATGGACACAACGCCCTCACAGTCATCAAAACCAAGCTTTGCAGGAATATAGTCGCCAAGAGAGCTTGCCTTTGTGTCGGCAAACTGCGATACCTTGGTCTTATACACAGCCGCCTTGTCCGAGAAGAACAGAAGCTCCGTTTTGTTGGTGCTTTCCATTTCCTGAAGCGGACCGTCGCCCTCTTTATACTTCTGCTCGCTTGCCATTCTCAGTGATTGCGGAGTACATTTCTTGAAATAACCGCTTTGAGATAGGAAAAGCTTGCAGGCGTAGTCAGGGATATCGTCCTCTATGTCTATCTCCTCGATATCAGTCTTATAATAGAACTGAGTTTTTCTTGGCTGACCATACTTCTTTGAAACTTCCTTTAATTCGGAAATGATGATATTCTTTATTTTTCTGTCGCTTCCAAGAATATCTTCAAGCTCTGCAATAGCTTTTTCAAGGTCCTCAGTTTCGGCAGTTCTTTTGAGGATATACTCACGGTTAAGGTGTCTGAGCTTTATTTCAGCCACATAATCAGCCTGTATCTCATCAATGCCGAAGCCTATCATCAGGTTTGGAACGACTTCAGTTTCTTCCTCTGTCTCCCTGATTATTTTTATAGCCTTGTCTATATCAAGGAGTATCTTTCCAAGACCTTTCAGAAGGTGGAGCTTGTCTTTCTTCTTTGCAAGATCAAATCTTGTTCTGCGTCGAACGCAATCCATTCTGAACGCTACCCATTCTTTAATTATATCATAAACGCCCATTATTCTTGGATAGCCGTGAACAAGTATATAGAAATTGCATGAATATGAGTCCTGAAGCGGTGTCAGCTTATAAAGCTTTTGCATAAGCTTATCAGGGTCTACGCCCTTTTTGATATCTATACCTATTTTCAGACCGTTAATGTCCGTTTCATCACGGATATATGATACCTCTCTTATCTTGCCTGCCTTAACTAGAGCAATTATCTTCTCGATTATTGCTTCAACTGTGGTAGTGGCAGGTATCTCAACGATCTCAAGACACCTTGACTCCTTGTCATACTGATATTTTGCTCTCAGCTTAACAGAGCCTTTTCCTGTGCGGTATATCTTATCAAGCTCCTCCTCATCATAGAGAAGTGAAGCACCGCCCGGAAAGTCAGGTCCTTTCAGCGTTTCAAGAGCGTTGAAATCAGGATTTTTCATAAGTCCGATAGTTGTCTCGCAAACCTCGCTGAGATTGAACGGACAAACTGATGAAGCCATAGAAACACCGATACCAACATTTGCATTAACAAGTATTGACGGGTAAGTAGCAGGAAGCAAGGTCGGCTCTGTGGTGGTGTTATCATAGTTAGGAACAAAATCCACAGTGTCCTTGTCTATATCTCCGAAAAGCTCCTGACAGATAGGCATGAGCTTTGCCTCAGTGTATCGAGAGGCAGCATACGCCATATCTCTTGAATATGCCTTACCGAAGTTACCCTTGCTCATTACATATGGGTGCAAAAGCGCTTCATTGCCCTGTGAAAGTCTTACCATGGTTTCATATATAGCACCGTCGCCGTGAGGATTGAGCCTCATGGTCGCACCAACGATATTGGCAGACTTTGTGAGCTTTCCGTTTAAAAGTCCCATTTTATACATGGTATAAAGCAGTTTTCGGTGTGAGGGCTTAAAGCCGTCTATCTCAGGGAACGCTCTTGATACCAAAACGCTCATGGCATATGGCATATAGTTCTTTTCAAGGGACATTGTTATCTTTTCATCTGCAACAAGTCCTGCACCCTCGATATATGCGTTGTTATTTGGTTTAGCAGTCTTTTTAGGCTCTGCCTTTTTTCTTGCCATAAAATCTATCCTTTCATAAAGTTCGTAAGGTCGGTGCACTTTTTGCCTGTATACTGCATAGCGATCCTGCTTTCGGGATCGGCGTCAAACATATACAGCACCGCAATAAAAATAAATTCAAGTGGTTTCATAAGGATATAGACCACATCAGCACGCAATTTCGTCGATATATGCTGTGAAATGGGATATCCGTGTTTATCGTAAAAGCTTCTCACACATTTGTGAAAACGTGGAAGCTTATCCTGTATAAGCTCTTCAAATGCGTTTGCAACACAAAGCTGTCTGTTCACAACTATCTTATCCCCACGCCGCAGACCCATTCGCTGAGGTTTGACGAGCTTAGCGTGTCCCCCTGCCGCAACTGTGCAAAGATAATGCCCTTGTGAGTAATCAGGCGGCGGAGGTATCTGCTGAGAAAACGTCCAATCGGCTGTTTCCGTGAAAGCCTTTACTATGCTGTCAGGGCGCTGTCCAAATAAAACAAGTATCAAAAGCATCACCGCAAGGAGCGGTATCATTGCCACAAAGCTGATAAGATACCAACCAAGGCTTTTTGTGAGAAGCTTATTAAGCCAGCCCATAAAGCCGCTTTTCTCCGCCGAATTGCTGAGATATCCCGTCTGCGCCTTTATTTCACGGCGAATGAGCCTTACGGACATAAGCATATAATTCATTGGAAAAACCAACATCATCACCGTGAAAAAGTTATCCATATTCTTCAAAAGCTGTATCACCAGCAGTATATCAAGCACATTGCCCATATACACCCCTGCAATGAGCATAGCCGCAAACAACGGCGGGTTTCTCTTTGTTATAACACTCAACAGTACAATGCACACCATAGCTATAAAAAGCAGGAAGAAAAAACTAAACCTATACTCCCCTGATATGGGTGTATGAAATTCCCCATGAACAGTTAGAGGAACATCATATTCAACGCCAAGACCTAACCCGTCAAGGTCAAAAACAGACAGCAGCGAACCGATTACCACCGTCAGCACATCAAACAGCGGTCTGTCTAATTCTTTAGGTGCATTCTCAAAAAGCCTTATAACATTTATTACTGTGAAAAACAATGGAAGTCCAACACATATCACAAGCGCAGACGACCATATAAAAATTGCGTCCATAATGCTCTCCCCTCAAACAGCTTATGAAATATCTGCCATATCCAGATAATCAACACCATTATTGGTGATGAAATCTTTTCTGCCCTGCAAGTCGTCGCCAAGGAGCATATCGAACATCCATTGTGTCTGCTCGATATCGTCAGGCTCTATCTTTATAAGACGTCTTGTGGCAGGGTCCATTGTCGTAAGGCTCATCATCTCCGCCTCGTTCTCGCCAAGACCTTTTGAACGCTGGATATCAAACTTTTTATTGCCTATCATTTTGAGTATCTTCGTCTTTTCGTTCTCGTCATATGCAAAATAGGTCTTGTCAGAAGTTGTTATCTCAAACAGCGGTGACTCCGCAATATAAACATATCCTTTTTCAATAAGGGTTGGCACAAGTCTGTAAAGCATTGTGAGTATAAGCGTTCTGATATGGAAGCCGTCAACATCGGCATCAGTACAGATAACTATCTTGTTCCAGCGTAGGTTGTCGAGATTGAACATAGATATCTCCTTGTTTTTGCCCGTCTTGACCTCAACGCAGCAGCCTATGACTTTTATAAGATCTGTGATTATCTCGTTCTTGAAAATCTTATCATAGTCAGCTTTCAAACAGTTGAGTATCTTTCCTCTTACAGGGATAACAGCCTGAAACTCTGCATTTCTTGCCATTTTTACAGAACCGAGCGCCGAGTCGCCCTCCACGATATAAAGCTCACGCTGAGAAAGGTCTTTTGAACGGCAGTCAACGAATTTCTGCACCTGATTTGAAAGGTCGATAGAGCCTGCAAGCTTTTTCTTCAGGTCTATTCTTGACTTCTCAGCCTTTTCACGGCTTCTCTTGTTTACAAGAACCTGCTCTGCTATCTTCACCGCTTCGTCAGGATTTTCAATAAAGTATATCTCGAGATTGTGCTTCAAGAACTCTGTCATGTACTCCTTGATAAACTTGTTTGTGATAGCTTTCTTTGTCTGATTGGCATATGAAGTCTGTGTAGAAAACGAACTTGAAACAAGCACCAAGCAATCCTCGATATCCTGAAAAGTAATAGGCTTTTCGTTTTTCAGATACTTATTGTTGCTTTTGAGATAAGCATTTATCTGAGATGTAAAAGCACTCTTTACAGCGTCCTCCGGTGAGCCACCATGTTCCAGAAAGCTTGAATTGTGATAATATTCAAGACATTTTACCTGATTAGAGAAAGTGAATGCCACAGAAAGCTTTACCTTGTAATCGTCCTTGTCCTCACGGTCACGACCCTTGCGGTCGCCTGTGAAAAACTGCACCGAGGTCAGAGGCTTTTCACCTGCTATCTCTGCAACATAATCAGCGATACCATTCTCATAATAGAACGTCTTTTCTTCAAAAGAATTGTTCTCACGCTGTATACGCAGGATAAATGTGATATTAGGGTTTACTACAGCCTGCTTTTTCAGAACGTCCTCCAAATATTCGTTCTCAATTTTTATATCAGTGAAAACTTCAAGGTCAGGTCGCCAATGTGTCTTTGTACCTGTCTTTTTCTGCTTTGTTTCTTCCTTTTTAAGACCGCCGACGTTTCTTCCCTTTTCAAAGTGCAGGTCATACTTATATCCGTCACGGAAAACCTCGACGTCCATAAACTCAGATGAATACTGCGTCGCACAAGCACCTAGTCCGTTAAGGCCCAACGAATATTCATAGTTATCTCCGCTGTTATTATTATACTTACCGCCTGCATAAAGCTCGCAGTAAACAAGCTCCCAGTTATATTTTTTCTCACGCTGGTTATAGTCAACAGGACAGCCACGTCCGAAGTCTTCCACCTCGATAGAATCGTCATTGTACTTTGTAACGATTATCTTATCGCCATGACCATCACGAGCCTCATCTATAGAGTTTGAAAGAATTTCAAAAACAGAATGTTTACAGCCCTCAAGTCCGTCAGAGCCGAATATTACCGCAGGACGCTTTCTTACTCTGTCCTCCCCCTTAAGGGATACTATATCTTCATTTGTATATTCCTTTTTATTTGCCATTTCTCATTTCCTTTCTTACGGATCTGAAGAATTTTTTACATACAAATTATATTATAACACAAAGTCAACGATTTTGTAAATACATTAATTAAACATTTCTGAATATCAAGCAGAACATATGTTTTGTGACAAATAAACAAAAAAGCAGACTATTGATTATTTCAGAAAAATATTATATAATATAGATAACTTAGAAATATCGGAGGATAAAATGGATATTACGATAAATATGCCGCAGACTGAAAACAACTCTAATTCTGCAAAGGCATTGTCACTCAACAATGGACTGATATGGTTCATATGCTTTGTGCCGCTTATTGGCTTGTTTCTTGAAAACTACGCAAACTCAGCCACTGCGGGAGCGGTGCTTTGGATACTTGTGCCGCTTTTTATGATAGGCTGTTCAGTCGCAGACTGTAAGCAGCTTATAAAGCATGATATTGCCGCCACCCACCTTTATAAATGGGTATGGCTCACGCCGGTTTATGTATACAAGCGTGAAAAGCTGTGTGGCAGAGAGCTTTACAAAGCGATAATGTGCGGATTTTTCATTATCGCTGCCCTGTTCATGAACGGGTTTACACAAAGCATTAAAATCGACGCTGACTACATGACCGTTTCAGCACAGAACAGCTACGTTCAAAGCCTTGACAACTTCTCAGGCAGCTCTTCAAAGATAATCGGCGAATGTATAGCCTCATACCTTGGCGATGACGCTGAGTGGGACTGCACAAAGGACGGGCACAACTACACAGTGACCGTAAAAGGCAAGCACGGCTCTGATAACTACACTATTTCCTTTTTAATAGTATATGACGGCTTCACCTACAGAAAATTCACCATTTCAGACGTGATAAAAAATAAAGTATCACTCCGTGACGATGAATTTAGTGCTGTATGCAAAGAGATATTCACAGAAGATAAAAGCGACACCGACAGTAGCAATGAAGAAAGTTCAAATTCACAAACAGAATAATTTCATGAGCGGACTTTGTTCCGCTCTTTTTGTTGTCAGTGTACATAAATGTGAACAAACTGATATGGCACGATTTGTGTATATGCACAAAGGTGATAAATTTGTCACTTTTCTATTGACTTTGCAAGGCAAAAGTGATATTATTGTCACATAAGGTGATAAATAAATCACCTTATATATGCAGCTGTTTAAATCACAAATGAAAGAAGATGTAGAAATGAATGACAAAACGGAGATAAAAACAGACAAAATATCATACAAAAAGTATTACAGACAGATGGGTATTTTGGGCACGCTGGGTGGAGCGATGTGGATATTCTATTGGGTTATGGAAAAGATGCAGCCTGCGATAAAGAAAGGGCACACACTTACCAATGTGATAAACCTTATCGTATCTTTGGGAACGCTTGCGCTGATCGCCATATGCATAACAAAGATGATATCCACGGCTGGCAAAAGAGATACAAATGACGAGCTTACTCAGCAGACAACAGCAAAGGTCAATCAGACTTTTATAACGTTCCTGTTCACGATTGCCTGCCTGTTTATTTCAGTTATGACTTTGTTTTCCGATATTTTAGGAAGATTTAAGGTCACACTAAACGAATATGTTATAACGGGCTTGATATGGTTTTGCTATGCGGTGTACAATTTTATAGGGCTGTATTTTGAAAGTAAGTTCGATGATGATGAGAACTAGAGGGATAAAAATGAAAGCGAAAAAAGAAAAGAAAAAGATAACTCTGAGAGAATATCACAAAAAGCGTATGGTAACAGGAATTGCAATACTTGTCACAGAGATATTTGAAAACACTGCGGAGCATTACAAGCTTGATAATACAACATGGGCGACAGTGATATTCGTTGTGTTGGCTGCTATGACGGCATTATTTGCAGTAATATGGCTGTATGCAAGCTGTCAGAAAGTTGACAAAGAGGATGAAATGGCAAAAGAAAATATGCTCAAGGCACATCAAAGTATCACAAAAATGTTTTTGATAATATTAGCAGTGGCGATCTTTATATCAATGTTCTGGGAAGGAAGTATAACCATAAAGATAAACAGCGACAGACTATATCAAGTATGGTTTATATTCTGGTTCAGTTATATGACCCTTGAAAGCGGATTTTTCCTCCACCATGAGGGCAAGCTCAGCACCGATGAGGAGGACGAGTAATGCCGGAGCTAAAAACAAAACTCAAGGAATATCGTGCCAAGCTTGACATGAAGCAGGGTGACCTTGCCGAAAAAGTGGGCGTCAGACGTGAAACTATCATACGTCTTGAAAAAGGACAATACAATCCGTCCCTAAAGCTTGCAATGGATATTGCAAAGGTATTTGGTGTATCTGTAGAGGATATTTTTTCATTTGAAGATGAATAAAGCTGAAAATACAGTAAAGCAGACGGTTTGCAGGATTTTGGTGCAGAAGAAAAGCATATACTGAAAATGCAAATACAGACATATAAGCACATATTCTAACGTATATAGATAAATATTGAATATACGTTGCTTATGCTATGATTATCTTTAGTTTACGCCATATTACTGTGTATATTAGTGTAAAATGCAAAAGTGAAATGAATTGTGAGAAATCGAGAGAAACGGAGCAAAACGAAGAGATTTAAAGAGAATGAGGGATATAAATTAAAAATTCGACGTTTTGACTATTGACAATCGTGAAAAGCTGTTGTATAATAGACAACGTTGTGAGTTCACAGGGCGAAAATGCGGCTGTGAACAGACTTTTTATAATTCTGAATGGAGGAAATAATATGTCAACTTATATGCCAAAAGCAGGCGACATTACTCGCACATGGTATATTCTCGACGCTGAAGGTCAGTCACTCGGTAGAGTTGCTGCTAAGGCTGCTCACATTCTTCGTGGCAAGCACAAGCCAACTTACGCACCACACGCTGACTGCGGCGACCATGTAATCATCATCAACACAGATAAGGCTGTTCTCACAGGCAAGAAGCTTGATCAGAAGTCTTACAAGTGGCACACAGGCTGGATCGGCGGTCTTAAGGAGATCAAGTATTCAGATATGATGGCTAATCAGTCAGACAGAGCTATGACAATTGCTGTTGAGGGTATGCTCCCTAACAACACACTTGGCAGAGCTGCTGCAAAGAGACTCAGAGTATACAAGGGTGCTGAGCATAATAATGCTGCTCAGAAGCCTGTTAAATACGAACTGTAAGGAAGGAGCAATTTAGATGTACGAATCAAAGCAGCCATATTTCTATGGCACAGGTAGAAGAAAACATTCTGTTGCCCGTGTTCGTGTTTACGAGGGTACAGGTAAGATCACAATCAACGGCAGAGACATTGACGATTACTTCGGTCTTGAGACACTCAAGCTCATCGTTCGTCAGCCATTTGCTGTAACAGATACAATGGATAAGTACG
>ENA-OPTA01001932-OPTA01001932.1-human-gut-metagenome-genome-assembly--contig:-NODE-1932-length-11736-cov-5.470593_pt1 | contig 11736 bp, 8 predicted proteins | sample MGYA00241813_ERZ501917 | MGnify/ENA primary metagenome ERZ501917 (study PRJEB25962, sample SAMEA2042408) | human gut metagenome | biome: human gut; feature: human-associated habitat; material: faeces...
ATTAGCATAAAATGCTAATTTGAAACAGGCTTCTAATTTGCGTGGATTATACTAGGGATTACAGTCCCTTAATTGGTTCTCTGCTTATCTTTAAGATTATGTGAAATTTGGGGATGCACAGTAATGAAATTATGAAAAAATTAAAAAATTCTGATGAGGGGGCTGTATTTTATGCCCTCTCCCTTTGTATATATAGAGGGATAAATTTTTGTGGATATAAAATTCAAAAATATATTTCCTCAAATATTGAGAAGGTGAGGAAGAAACAAATGAAATATTTGTACATGGATGAGCAGGAGAGGCAGATACAGTATTATCAGTTTCCAAAATTCTTGCTGGAATTACCGCTAAGTCAGAATGCAAGAATTATCTATATGCTGTTGTATGACCGGGCTAGGATATCACGAAAAAATAATTGGGCAGATGAGGACGGAAGAGTATATGCAGTATTTCCAATTGATGAACTATCACAGAAAACCGGGAAGTGTAAATCTTCTGTTAAAAAAGCTTTGAAAGAATTAGATGATGCAGGACTGCTAATTCGGAAATTTGGTGGATTTTCAAAACCAAGACATATGTATGTAATGACACCAAACAAAGGAGAAATTTCAGAAAAGACACAATTACAAACAGATGTAAAGAAAGCCAATAGTGAGTTGAAAAATGAGCCTTCATATGGTCGGAATGATAACTCTACGAAGGATATAAATATGGCATCTAATAAAGTAATAGAGAAAAATAACACAAGTAATAAGTATGGAGCAAGAAGTTACAGTATAAAGAATCAAAAGATGAATTATGAGTGTGGGGAGGGAGAAAGCCTGTGATGAATGAGATACAAACATATTTGGAAGAAGATGGACTACTGCATTGCGCTGTTTGTAAGGAACCTGTGGAAGCATTTTATCCAAAAGGGTCATTCCTTGAAATGAGAAAGCATCACAGGCAGTGTGCGTGTGAAAGGCAGGCATATGCAGAAGAAGCGAAATATTATAAAGAAAAAGAACACCAGGAACGGGTTGTAAGAAATAAGAAAATTTGTTTTGAAGAAAAAGAAATGGAAGATTTTATATTTCAAAATGTAGACAGGGATAGTGGAGCAATAAGAATTGCGAAAGAATATGTAGCAAACTGGCAAAAAATGAAGCAAAACCACATGGGATATTTGTTCTGGGGGCCAGTTGGAACAGGAAAAAGTTATCTGGCTTCTTGTATTGCAAATGCATTACTGGAACAAGAAGTTACTGTAAAAATGACAAATTTCAATACTATATTAAATGATCTGTTCGCAGTTGAAGATAAGACAGAATACATCAGATCATTAAATGGATATGAGCTTTTAATTATTGACGATCTTGGTGTAGAGCGGAACAGTGAGTATGCATTAGAAAATATTTTCAGTGTGATTGATTGGAGATATCGATCAGGAAGACCTTTGATTACCACGACCAATCTTCCTTTAGTACAATTAAAACAGGAGACAAAGATTGGGAAGAAAAGAATTTATGACAGAATTCTGGAGAGATGTATTCCGGTAAAGATCGATGGAGTCAGCAGACGTGAAGCCATGGCAAATGACAATATGCAGACTATGAAAAACATTCTGAAAATCTAGGACTATTTCAGAAGGACATTTCATAGTAATGGACAAAGAGTGAGCAGGGAGGAGGTGGAAACTTCACCGTGGCGAAAAGAAAACTGAACTATCGATTTCATAATCCAAATCCGGTGGAAGTGACCGCCGATTACATATTGAAAGTGATGATAGAAGCGAATGCGGGGAAGGTAGCGAAAGCGATTCAGGAGGTATCAAAGCAATTTCCTGATGGTGAGGAGAACATAATTGAAAAGTAGTGGTGTATATAATAAAACAATAGAAAATGGAAATATATGATAAGAGCATTGTGATTACAAAATTGTTTTGCACGAAACGAAACGATTGAACGGAAAATAAAACAATAATACATTGAAATGAAACGATATTTGTTAGAATGAAACGTTTTCTCTTGAAAAAAAACGAAAATATGATATTATATATATGATGATATCACTAGGAGGATGCTTATGTATTATTCGGAGATAGGGAAAATTATAGAAGCAGGATTAGAAAGAGATAAAGATAAAGTAGCTAGTTTTGCTCAATTATTAGCAAAAAAAATGGCTGCTGATGGAGAAGAAAGAGGAAGTAAAAGAATAAAGGATATATTAGAACGAAAAAATGGTAACAAAGCTGTTACAGATTCTCTAATAGCACCACCGCCAGTTGATCAAGAAAGTCGAATGCATATTGTTGAGATTGAATATCAGCCGATAGTGAATGATTTAATTCTATCCAAATCTGTGGAATTAAAACTAATGGATTTTATGGAAACGATTAAAAATAAGGATAAAATGGATCAAATCGGATTGGAATTTAATATGTCATTACTGTTATATGGGTATCCAGGATGCGGAAAAACAAGTGCAGCAAAATATATTGCATCACAATTAGGTTTACCTTTGGTAGTAGCTCGACTGGATACATTGATATCTTCATTGCTTGGAAATACCGCAAAAAATATTCATAAGATTTTTGAGTTTGCTAAAAAACAGCCTTGCGTGTTATTTTTAGATGAATTTGATGCAATAGCGAAAGCTCGAGATGATCAACATGAGTTAGGAGAACTGAAGCGTGTTGTAAATAGTTTGTTACAGAATATGGATGAATATTGTCAAAATGGAATTTTGATTGCAGCTACGAATCATCATGAGTTATTGGATAGTGCTATTTGGAGAAGATTTCAAACAGTAATTGAAATGCCAAAACCAGAATTGGAAGAAGTAACAGCTATGATAGGCAATCTACCTGACTTTGTGGATGTTAGTCAAATAAAGCCTGGACAATGGAAAAAAGTTTATGATGTACTGTTAGGATTGTCTTATTCAGATATTAAAAATATTTTAAATAATATGGTAAAAAAATTGGTATTAAAAGATGAGAATAAAGTAAAGTTTACAGATATTCTTGCCGAAGTATATTTGTTCCGAAATCATGGGAATTACACAATGGAACAAATGGTGCAGTATTTATCTGAGCATGGTGTATCACAAAAGCAGGCCTCATTGTACTTTAATGTTTCGACTAGACAAATTAAGAACTGCTTAGAGAGGAGTGAAAAGATTTGAATGAAAAATATTTACCAATAAAAATTTTTGAAAAGAGAAAAGATTACGATGACAGAAGTACCGAAGGTGGCGGCGACAGTCATGAAAGTAGCTGGGTGCTTCATGGAGAAGAATTGAATACTCGTGTAAACTACTTGAATGAAAATATTAGAGTGGTTCAAACTTCATTCAAAAAATGGAAACAGAAAAAGCGTTCATTACCAATGATTATTTCAACAACCGTTATTGACAAGGCAATTGCCAAAACACATAGAGGAAGAATTGTTAATCTGCTTGAAAATGATGGTAGAGATAACGTGATAGGTGTTTTTGGTGATAGACAGATATTATCAATGGTCACAGAAGAAAAAGTGTTAGAAACAATTGGCGAAACAATAGGAAGGAAAGAAGATGAAGCGACTCTTATATCCTCGATATCTGATATCGATGTTTTTATTCCATTTGTGGAACCCTTTGATACAGATAATAACGTCTATAGAGTTAGATTGTGTAATTATAATGATTTTGATTTGAATAACCTTGTAAAAATTTTGTTTGAGCAATCTTGTGAAACAGCAGGGATTAAGATTGATTCTAAAGTACGATTTACTTCAGATATGACTATTTATAGGGTGACTGTTGATAGCTTAGAAAAGTTGGATGCTTTGGGTGAATTTGAAGGAGTATATTCAGCAGAGATAACGTATCCGATAGTTGCTACTATGGATATTTTAGACGTTGATACTATCGTAGGTGTAAAGCAACCGGAGAAAATGGAAGAATATCCGATTATTGGAGTATTGGACACGGGCATAGCAGATATTTCTTACTTGAAACCATGGAAAGAAGCAACTGAACATGAAAATTATTCACCAGAATATCAGGACAATTCACATGGAACATTTGTTGCAGGAATTATTGAATATGGAGACGAGTTAAGTAATAAAAAAGTATCAGCATTAGATGGCGTAAAATTGTTTAATGCAGTTGTTCATCCGGGAAATGCGATGACAATCTATCCGGAAGAACTGATTGACAACGTTAGAGAAGCAGTTGAGAAAAATCCAGAAATCAAAATTTGGAATTTATCTCTAGGAACGACTATGGAATGTGAGATTGACGAGTTTTCAGAGTTTGGTATGGCATTAGATAATATTCAAGATGAGAATAATGTTCTGATAATAAAATCGGCAGGAAATTGTACTAATTTTGCAAAAGGATTACCTAAAAGCAGAATAAGTAAGACTGCAGATTCAGTTCGTTCTTTGGTCGTGGGTTCAATTGCAGAAACACAGGAGGAACATGACTATGCAGAACCTAATATGCCATCTCCTTTTACTAGAGTCGGACCTGGACCTTCAAGTATCGTGAAACCAGATTTGGTATTTTATGGAGGAAATGCAGGGGTTGATAAAGGAAAAATTGTTATCAATGGAGTTTCTTCGTTTGGACTAGATGAAAAGATATGTAAAAACGTTGGTACGAGTTTCTCTACACCTAGGGTGTCAAGAATAGCTGCTGAATTAGCGTTTATGATGCATGAAGACTTTGATGCATTACTTATTAAGGCGTTAATGATTCATTATGCAAAGTATCCAGTTGGTATTAAAATGAAAATGACAGATAAGGTAGCTCAAATGGGATTTGGAATGCCTGTAGGTGCAAATGAAATACTTTATAATTCGCCAGATGAAATAACATTAATACTAAGAGATACATTGGAAAAGGGAAACTTCATAGAAATGTTTGATTTTCCATTTCCGACTAGTTTGGTAGATGAAAATGGATTTTTTAGAGGACAGATTATACTTACTATGGTGAATAAATCACTGGTAGATGATAAACAGGCGGGAGAATATTGTCAATCAAATATTGATGTATTCTTTGGTACCTATGAAACTGAAAAAGAACGAGATGTGACTAAACCAACAATAAAGAATCCTAGAGGGGTAGATGTTAATCAAAATCTATTGTCTGATAGTCTATATAGCGCAAGTGCAAAGGGCATACATCCAGTAACAGGATTTGAACGGGAATGCACTCTGGTTAAATATGGCAAGAAATTTCATCCGGTTAAAAAGTATGCAATTGATCTAGCAGATATGACCCCATCAAATCGGGATAAATGGTTACCATCTACACGTAAATGGTATCTGAAGATAGAGGGATTATATCGTGATTTCATTGAAAAAGAAGCAGTGAAAAAGGATTTTCAGTTGAGCCAAGAGTATTGTATGATTCTAACTATTCGAGATCCTGAACGAATAGCTCCAGTATATGATGAAGTGACTCAACAGCTTACGACCCGTAACTTTATTCATCATGATGTGAGAGTGAGAAATGTGGTTCACGTGGCTAATGAATAATGATATGTTTATGGTTTGGAATAAAGACCAATAAATATAAATGCGGTATTGTTTGCTAGAACAATACCGCAATGTCGGATACACAGTTGGTATTTCGAATCTTGATTTTTCAAGTAATTATGCTGAAAGTATTTTTAGATTCAAGATATAATTCCCAACTGAGAAAGGAAGTATATTGAAATGGCAACAAATAAACCATTTGGAGACAACTCTAGAATTGGTGCTGTTAGAGGTAGATCACAGGTTTATAATCCAACGACAGGATTATGGACAAAACGTGATACACATACAGGACGATTTATGGATGTGAAAACATCTAGCAATACACCGTTTAAAGGTGTGAGAAAAGAAAAACAAAACTAAAACTATGGTTGAGGGGCGTGTGAAAAAACTTTTGTTTTTTCACACGCTTATTTACTTTTGATGTAAATGAGATATAATAAAAGATGTAACAGAACGATACAACTATAACAGAGAGGTAGCATTATGAACATAGCAGCCTATTGCCGAGTCTCCACCGACAAAGCTGATCAGCTCAACAGTCTGGAAGCTCAAAAGGAATTCTTCTCAGAATACACCAAGCGCACAGGGGACACTTTAGTTAGATTATATGCAGATGAAGGAATTTCCGGAACTAAAATAAAAAATCGTAAAGAATTTCTTCGCATGATGTCTGATGCAGAACATGGATTATTTGACATGGTTGTTGTAAAAGACATCTCTCGTTTTGCAAGAAACACGGTGGATCTTTTACAGAATGTCCGTAAACTGAAATCGTTAGGAATTGAAACACAATTCTTAACAGCTAATATGACCAGTATGGGTAACAGTGAGTTTGTGCTTACCATTTTTGGAGCGCTGGCACAAGAAGAAAGTGCGAATACTTCTAAGCGTGTAAAATTCGGCAAGAAGATGAATGCAGAAAAGGGACGAGTTCCTAATATTGTATATGGATACGACAAAACAATCGGAGATTACTTTAATCTTGCAATCAATAAAGAAGAATCCAAAGTTGTAAAACAAATCTACAAGTGGTACACAGAAGAAGGTTACGGTGCTGCCAAGATTGCCAATATGCTAAATGAAAAAGGTTATAAGACAAAACGAAATTGCAAATGGAGTCAGAATGCAACGTGCCGTATTTTAACAAATGAAATATATACCGGAAAAATCATCAATGGCAAACAAGAAGTTAGTGATTTCCTGACGGGTCAGAGAAGAGACAAGGACGAGACTGAATGGATGGTTGTGGAGCGGCCGGAACTTCGAATCATAGAAGATGAGACATTTGAAAAAGCACAGGAGATTTTAAGAGGCAGACATGATGCATTTAATCTTAGTCACGAACGGCAGAGTAATAAGCATCTGTTTTCGACATTGATCAAATGTAAAGAATGTGGCTGGTCCTTCCGTAGAATGGTTCGTACTTATAAGAACACGTATGTACGGTGGGTATGCTCGGGGCGAAATGGCCGGGGCGTAGATAGCTGCCCAAATAAAACGGTTGTGGATGAGGAAGAACTCATTGAAGTTCTGCAGGAATATTTTACAAATGTATTGAAACAAAAGAAAAAAGTGATTGCTCATGTGGTAAATGAGTTTCAGCGTGTATATAAAGCTAAAGATGAAAATGTAGAGTACGAAAAAGAATTAAATGCAGAACTTGCTAAATTGCAAAAGACCAGACAAAAATATATGGATATGTATACGGATGATTTGATTTCTCGTGAAGAGTTGAATGAGAAGATTGGTGGTTCTCGCCAGGAAATGGAACGAATAGAAAATGAACTCAAGATGGTATCTTATCATTTAACCAAAGGGGAACAGTTAGAGAATATTTTAAATAATACATTTAAAGAAATTGAAGACATTACTGATGTACACCAGATGACCAATCAGCAGTTAAAGCGATTGATTCAGAAGATAGAAGTAGATAAGGATGGAAATGTAGATATTTATTTACGCTTGCTTGGAGATCTTGGCTTAGATGAGTCTGTATTAATCGAAGAAGATGAAACCGTTCTAAATTGTAACGACCAAACATAAAGACGTCACCGAGCGGCTTCTTCAAATCAATCCCTCTCTGGCACAGGAGGCACGAAAAGTGTTGGACATGAATAAATCAGAACGGCATATCAGAGGTGGGATGGCAACAAGAGAAAAATATCTCCATCAACATTTGCGACATATGTAAATGAGAGCAGATAAATGAGAGAAAAATAGAATTTAGTTTAGATAACAGAGAGAGCAGAAGGACAGAATCTCAAAGGAGCAGATAGGGATTCAAAGTCCTTTTGCTTTTTCTTTTCTGATAACAGGAAGATATGTTATAATGCAAATAATGATGAAACTATGAAATAGACGATAAGATAAACGAAAGCAGGCAGTAAGATTCTTGAAAGGGGCAGATAAGTGCGGGCTGTAATTATTGAGAAAGACGAAAAAATACTGCAGCAGATACAGTCAATCCTGCAAAAAGTTGATTTCGGTTATGAACTGGTAGGGACAGCCGTGAATGGACAGTCGGGCTATGAGCTGATCAGTGCATTGCGTCCGAATCTGGTGATTATGGATATAGAATTACCACGAATGAATGGAATGTCGATGTTGAAGAAACTTCGTGCAGAAGCATTTGATTTTAAAGTGGTAGTTTTGAGTGGAACGGAAAATTTTCAATATGCAAAGCAGGCGATTGAATTGAGCGTGGACGGGTATATCATGAAACCTATCCGTCCGCTTGAGTTAAAAAGGGCATTGATGCAGATCTGCGAAAAAATGAGAAATGAGTATTGGCTGAATGCATCCTTTACAGTGGAGAATCTCCTGATCGGGTGTATGAACGGGCAGTATCAGCCGGAGAATAAATTAAATGAGATTACAGTCAGAAATTATGGATTTACGGTGGAAGACTCTTGTGGGATGTTTATTTTGTGGTTTGGGGAAGATTTTGAAAAAAATAAAGCAGAAGCAGTTCATTTGCTGAAAAGAAGTCTGCAAAAAGAAAATAAATTCAGAGTCTGCATTCTTCCATTGGAAGTATGGCAGGAAATATTTGTGATTGTATATCAGACAGCGGAATTTGAAATGGCAGAGCAATACTTCCAGGAAAATATTGTCCCTATGTTATGCAGTAATCTCAATGGGGATGTAGTCTGCGTGTGGAAAAGAATCGATCATATGATGGATCTTTGGCAATATCGGACAAAAATACCGTTATTGCGGCAGTGGAATCTGACGCTTGGAAGAGGTGTGCTGATCAGTGAGAAGGGAATAGCGGGACGGGAACTGGAGCTTCTTCCATTGAAATATCCTGCAGAACTTGAATTACGGGCAAGAGATTGTACGTTGGCGGGAAGAAAAAAAGAGCTGGAAAAGTGCTTTGAAGAATTATGTGAAATGCTGGAGGGGCAGTTTTGTTTTCCCGAGACACTGAAAGATTGTCTGATTCGTTTCAGTCTGAACATCGTAAATATGTATAAGATCCAATGGGAGCTTGGAGCAGAAATTCAGGTACTTATTCTGATTCTTGAAATAGGTCAGGCAACGAGCTGGAAGCAGATTCGAAGAGCGATAGAAGAATTATTAAATTATTTTAATTTTGAAAAAGAGGATCTTCAGGGAAATGAAGCATTCAGTATGATGGTCCGTAAGGCAGTCGAGATGGCAAAAAAATATTATAGTGAGGGGATTACCCTGGAAGAGACAGCCAGCAGGCTTTATGTTTCGGAAGAGTATCTGAGTACGCAGTTTAAGAAAGAGACACAGAGCAGTTTTACAGAAACAGTACGGAAATTCAGAATAGAAAAGATCAAAGATCTGTTACTGAACAGCAAGTTAAAATTAAATCAGATTGCGGAATTAACAGGGTATTCAGACCCCAAATATATGAGCCGGGTATTTAAAGAAGAAGTGGGGATGCTTCCAACAGAATTTCGTAAAAAAATGCAGTAAAATAGATTAAAATAGTCCACCTTTTTAAAAAATTTCCACCTTTTCAAGATAGAAATGTATGGTATGATACCAACTGACTTAGATGAAAAGGGTTTCATACATTGTATAGTCGGGGAATAAAGAGGTGAGAAGAATGAGTAAGATGCAGATTACATTTAAAAATCCTGAAGAAATCGTAGCTTTTGTTAATACTGTTTCAAGATATGATTTTGATATGGATCTGAAAAAAGGTCGTGCAGTGGTAGATGCAAAATCATTGCTTGGCATTATGCACCTTGGACTTAATAACGTGATTGAACTTCAGACGTATTCGGATCATTGTGAAGAATTACAGAAAGAACTTGAAAAATATGCAGCTTGATTATAGAGAAAAATAGGATTGAAAAGAGGAAGCGGTTCTGGTAATGCAGGGCGGCTTCTTTTTGTTGCAAACCCCAGTGAACTGCATCCGGAAAACAGTAGAGATAGCCGGTGCGGGATATCGTAGCTTCTTTTTTGCAAAAACCCGGTAAGCTGCATCTGGGAAACAGTAGAGATAGATGGTGCGGAGTATCGTAGTTTCTTTGTTGCAAAAACCTGGTAAGCTGCAGTCGGGTTCACATGAGATATAATTTGCCGGAGGAAGAACACTGAACTGTTAAGTGATGTGTTGTGGGCAATGGTGAGCCGTAGGTGTCAGCCAGCTCAATTTATGACAGTTTGGAGGATTGAAATATGTACAGTTTGGAAGGACAACAGTTTGGAAGGACTGAAATAATGCTTGTAAAAGCGGGAAAGCTCTACTATAATTAAGGGTACGGAACAAAAAAGAAGATCTTATAAGATCATATTTTACAGGAGGAGAGCCTTGAAGAAAGAGTTAGTGATCGTTCTTGATTTCGGTGGCCAGTATAACCAGTTAGTTGCACGCCGTGTCAGAGAATGTAATGTATATTGTGAAATTTATTCTTACAAGACGGATATTGAGAAGATTAAAGCAATGAATCCTAAGGGAATCATTCTGACAGGGGGACCGAACAGTTGCTATGAGCCGGATTCACCGACTTATACAGATGAGCTTTTCAAGCTTGGTATTCCAGTGCTTGGTCTTTGCTATGGAGCACAGCTCATGTCCCATGTGCTTGGTGGAAAAGTTGAGCGTGCAGATGTAAGAGAATACGGTAAGACAGAAGTTCTTATTGATAAGAAAGACTCCAAAGTATTTGAGGGTGTTTCAGAGACAACAACATGTTGGATGAGCCATTTTGATTATATTTCAAAGATTGCTCCGGGATTTGAAATTACAGCACACACTGCTGACTGTCCGGTTGCAGCAGCTGAGAACGCAGCTGAGAAACTGTATGCAATCCAGTTCCATCCAGAAGTACTTCATACAGTAGAAGGAACAAAGATGATCAACAACTTTGTAAAAAATGTATGTGAATGTGCGGGCGACTGGAAGATGGATGCTTTTGTTGAGAATACAATTGCAGAGATCCGCGAGAAGGTTGGAAACGGAAGAGTATTGCTCGCACTGTCAGGTGGGGTTGACTCTTCAGTGGCAGCAGGACTTCTTTCCAAAGCCATTGGAAAACAGCTTACTTGTGTATTCGTAGATCACGGACTTCTTCGTAAAAATGAAGGAGATGAAGTTGAGGCAATCTTCGGACCAGAAGGACAGTTTGATCTGAATTTTATCCGCGTAAATGCGCAGGAAAGATATTATAACAAACTTGCAGGCGTTACAGAGCCAGAAGCAAAACGTAAGATTATCGGTGAAGAATTCATCCGTATCTTCGAAGAAGAAGCAAAGAAGATCGGTACTGTTGAATTCCTTGCACAGGGAACAATTTATCCGGATGTGGTAGAAAGTGGTCTTGGCGGAGAATCCGCTGTGATCAAATCTCACCACAATGTAGGAGGACTTCCGGATTTTGTAGATTTCAAAGAAATCATTGAGCCGCTTCGTGACCTTTTCAAAGATGAAGTTCGTAAAGCAGGACTTGAGCTCGGACTTCCTGAAAGACTCGTATTCCGTCAGCCATTCCCAGGACCGGGACTTGGAGTACGTATCATCGGCGAAGTAACAGCTGAGAAAGTTCGTATCGTTCAGGATGCAGATGCTATTTATCGTGAAGAGATTGAAAATGCCGGACTTGATAAGACAATTGGTCAGTATTTTGCAGCACTTACGAATATGAGAAGCGTTGGTGTTATGGGTGATGAGAGAACTTATGATTATGCTGTAGCTCTTAGAGCCGTTAATACGGTTGATTTCATGACTGCAGAGGCGGCG
>ENA-OPTA01001938-OPTA01001938.1-human-gut-metagenome-genome-assembly--contig:-NODE-1938-length-11720-cov-3.183969_pt1 | contig 11720 bp, 7 predicted proteins | sample MGYA00241813_ERZ501917 | MGnify/ENA primary metagenome ERZ501917 (study PRJEB25962, sample SAMEA2042408) | human gut metagenome | biome: human gut; feature: human-associated habitat; material: faeces...
ATTCCCGGTTCAAATGGCGCAGTTTGATCTCAGCGACGTACTCCGCCTGTATCTCATCAATGCCAAATCCAATCATCAGGTTAGGAACAACGTCTGCCTCTTCCTCGGTTTCCCGAACGATTCGAACAGCCTTGTCGATGTCCAAGAGAATCTGCTTCAAGCCCAAGAGCAGGTGGAGCTTTTCCTTTTTCTTTTTCAGGTCAAACTGCAAGCGCCGGCTGACACAGCTGAGCCGGAAGTTCGACCACTCCTGCAAAATCTCTCGCACGCCCATGACACGGGGCTTTCCGTTGACCAGAATGTTGAAATTACAGGAATAGCTGTCCTGTAATGGGGTCAGGCGGAACAGCTTCTGCATCACCTTTTCTGGATCGTTTCCACGCTTGAGATCGATGGCGATTTTCAAGCCATCCTTGCCGGTTTCGTCACGCACATAGGAGACTTCCCGCAGCTTCCCTTGTTTGATGCAGTCCACGATTTTATCGATGATTGCCTCAATGGTGGTGCTGTACGGAATTTCTGTGATTTCCAGGCAGCCATCCTCTTTGTTATAGTTCCACTTAGAACGAACCCGAACACTGCCACGACCGGTGTCATAGATTTTTTTCAGCTCGTCTTCGTCATAGTACAGATATCCGCCGCTGGGGAAATCCGGTCCTTTCAAGGTGGAAATCAAGTCGTGCTCCGGATTTTTGAGAACAGCAATACAAGTTTCGCAGACCTCCGCCAGATTAAACGGACAGATACTGCTCGCCATGGAAACAGCAATTCCCACGTTGGCGTTGACCAGCACTGATGGAAATGTCGTCGGGAACAGCGTCGGCTCCTGCATGGTGTTGTCATAGTTTGGGACAAAATCCACCGTGTCCTTGTCGATATCCCGAAACAGCTCCTGACAAATCGGCTCCAGCTTTACCTCCGTGTAACGAGATGCTGCATACGCCATATCTCTGGAATACGCCTTACCGAAGTTTCCCTTAGACTGTACATAGGGGTGCAGCAGCGCTTCGTTTCCTCTTGCCAGACGAACCATTGTCTCGTAAATTGCACTGTCACCATGGGGATTCAGACGCATGGTCTGTCCTACCACATTCGCAGACTTGGTCAATCCGCCATTCAGCAGATTCATCTGGTACATGGTGTAGAGCAGCTTCCGATGGGACGGCTTAAAGCCGTCGATCTCCGGCAATGCACGGGAAATAATCACACTCATAGCATAGGGCATGTAATTTTTTTCCAGGGTATCTGTGATCTTCTCTTCCTCTACGATTCCCGCCCCTGCAATATAGGCATCCGGAATTGCTTGTCTCTTTGGTTTTTCCGATTGTTTTTTTCGTGCCATAGAAGCTCCTTTCTATCTCAGCGATTATTTAGCTGATATCTGCCAATTCCAGATAGTCGCTGCCAAACTGGGCGATGAAATCCTTTCTGCCCTGCAGGTTATCTCCCAGAAGCAAATCGAACATCGCCGTGGTCTGCTCGACCTCTGCCGCAGTTACACGAATCAGACGGCGAGTTTCCGGATTCATTGTGGTCAGCGCCATCATATCCGCCTCATTTTCGCCCAGACCTTTGGAGCGCTGCAGCGTGTACTTTTCTCCTTCAATCTGCTTGAGGATGTCCGTTTTTTCTTTTTCCGTGTAGGCAAAATACGTCCGTTTCTTCGTGGTGATCTCAAACAGCGGAGATTCCGCAATGTAGACATAGCCCATATCAATCAGCGTCGGTGTCAGACGATACAGCATGGTCAAAATCAGTGTGCGAATCTGGAATCCATCTACATCGGCATCGGTACAAATAACAATCTTGTTCCAGCGCAAACCGTCCAGATGGAATGTGGAAAGCTCCTTGTTGGCCTTGGTGTTTACCTCAACACCGCATCCCAGCAGCTTGATGATGTCTGTAATGATGTCGTTCTTGAAAATTTTTCCGTAATCTGCTTTCAGGCAGTTCAGAATCTTGCCACGCACCGGAATGACCGCCTGAAACTCCGCATCTCGTGCCATTTTTACCGAACCCAATGCGGAATCACCCTCCACAATGTACAGTTCCCGACGGGAAAGGTCTTTGCTGCGGCAATCCACAAACTTCGGAATCATATTGGTCACATCAATGGTTCCGGAGAGCTTTTTTGTCATGTTCAAACGGGTGCGCTCTGCGCTCTCCCGACTGCGCTTATTCACCAGAATCTGCTGTGCAATTTTATCTGCCTCGTCCGGATTTTCCATGAAATAGATTTCCAGCTGGTGCTTGAGGAACTCCGTCATTGCCTCGTAGACAAATTTATTGGTGATCGCCTTTTTGGTCTGGTTCTCGTAGCTCGTCTGGGTGGAGAAGCTGGAGGAAACCAGAATCAGGCAAGCCTCGACATCGGCGAATGTGATTTTCGCCTCGTTTTTCAGATACTTTCCATTCTGTCGCAGGTAGCTGTCGATCTGAGACACAAACGCCTGCTTAACCGCCTTTTCCGGAGAACCGCCGTGCTCCAGCCAGCTGGAGTTATGGTAGTACTCAATCTTTTGAATGCGGTTGGAAAATGTCAGCGCAACATTCAGCTTGACTTTGTACATAGGCTTGTCACTGCGATCCTGTCCCTCACGCTGGCAGCTCCAGTTCTGGATGGAAGTCAGTGCAGCATCTCCTGCAATCTCCTGCACATAATCGGCGATGCCATTCTCATACAGGTACTGCTTTTCCGTGAAAGAACCGTCGGCTTCCTCATTACGGTAGACAAACAGCAGATTTGGGTTTACCACAGCCTGTCGCCGGAGGATGTCGCAGTAATATTCTTCCGGAATGTCGATCTCCGTGAAAACCTCCAAATCCGGCTTCCAATGTGTCCGTGTTCCCGTCTGCTTCTTCTTTGTGGGAGCTTTCTTCAGTCCGCCTACATTCTCCCCCTTTTCAAAGTGCAGGTTGTACTGATATCCATCTCGCACAATCTCCACATCCATATAGGCAGAGGCAAATTGTGTGGCACAAAGGCCAAGTCCGTTCAATCCAAGAGAATAGGCGTAGTTATCATCATCTGCGTTATATTTTCCGCCGGCATACAATTCACAGTACACCAATTCCCAGTTATACCGGTTCTCATTCTTGTTGAAATCCACAGGACATCCACGGCCGAAATCCTCCACCTCTACAGAATGATCCTGATACCGTGTGACAACGATCTTATTGCCATAGCCCGCACGAGCTTCATCAATGGAATTCGAGATCACTTCAAATATGGAATGGGCACATCCATCCGGTCCATCAGAGCCAAAAATAACAGCAGGACGCTTTCTTACCTTATCCGGTCCTTTCAGCATTGTAATGCTTTCATTATCGTAGCCTTGTTTTTTCGCCATACTCTTGTCCTTTCTTCGAGAAAATGCCAGACTTGCCGCTGCAAATCTGCCGAAAAAGAAAAGGCTTCTTTCCAAGCCCGCTTTTTCATAGAAACATTCCTATCATACCACATTCTTCTCAAAAAATCAAGTTTTTTATTGCACCACAAAATCATACACTATTTATCTTTGATTTCATCGTCAAAAATTGTTGATTTTCTCAAAATACGCACAATTTAGAAACAAGAACAGTGGGTACACATAAAAAACTGATCCGCCAGACAAGGCAGATCAGCCATTCAAATCCTATTATGCGTTTGTCAGCTCCTGATAACACTTTCGGAAAATTTCCAGGAAGCGCTGCAGCTCCTGATCTGTTGTCAAGTGGCTCAAACTGATACGCCAAGAGCACATCGCTCTTTTCCGATCATGCGTTACGGCATAGACTGCACGTGATGGTGTATTGGGCACAGAGCAAGCGGATTTTGTGGAAACTGCCACACCGTTTTCGTCCAGCTTTTGCTGAAAAACAGCAGCCTTTACACCCTTTACGCTGAGATTCAGCACATGGGGAATCGCTTGTTGAGGGCTATTTATCAGCACCAGTGGATAAGCTACGAGCTGTTCCCGCAGATACTGATTCTTCTTCTGAATTTGGGCGTAATGCTCTGACAAATTCAACAGTCCAAGTTCCAGCGCACACTCCATTGCCAGAATCATCGCCGTATCCGGCGTGCCGCTTCGATAGATGGTGGTACTTGCACCGCCGTGAATCAGCGGTTCCAGAATCACCGGCTGCTTCTTGTACAAAATACCGCTGCTTCCAAGCCCGTAGAATTTGTGGGATGCAAAGCTTACCAAATCGGCATCCGCACAGGAAAACGGAATTTTCCCCACTGCCTGTGTGGCATCTACGTGGAAGGTGCAATTGGGATAACCAGTAAGTATTTTCGAAATCTCTGAGATCGGCTGAACTGTTCCCAATTCACTGTCCACAGCGCAAATCGAAACCAAAATGGTATCCTGCCGCAGCAGGCGCTTCAAATGCGAGAGGTCAATGGTGCCGTCCTCCTGAATCTGCACCAAATCGATCTCATAACCTTGCTCCTGCAAAAAGGTAAGCGCACCGCTAACGGAGGAGTGTTCCAGACAAGTGGAGATGATGTGCTTGCCAGTGTGCCGTTTCGTGTGCGCAATTCCTTTGATCGCAAGGTTGTTGGACTCGCTGGCACCGCTTGTGAAAATCAATTCCTCCGGCTGAACTTGCAGCAGTTCTGCCATATGTGCAGTTGCTCTGGAAATGGCTTCTTTGGCAGACAGTCCCGTATGATGTTTGGAGTTTGGATTTCCCATGTACGTTACAGCAGCCTGACAATAGCAGTTCAAGACACACTGGTCTACTGGCGTGTTGGCAGCATAGTCCAGATAAATCTGCTGTTCATTCACAGCGTTCTCTCGTTCTTTTTCCTGCATGCTATCTCACCTCATGATGTGCTTCGGATTTTCGATATTTTCCATACCAGGCAAGCGATTTGATGTCGGCATTGGAACTGCACACCCGACAATTTGGCGCACGATGCGGAATCGGAAGTATGCGAACTTGCAGCGAAAATCCGTCAAACGTCAACAGTTTTCCCACCAGCAGTTCTCCTGTCCCAAGCAGATATTTTACCGCCTCCATCGCCTGTGCGCTGCCAGCAATTCCTGCTGTCATCCCGAGAACCCCCACCTGAGCGCAGCTGGGCAGCTTCTCTTCCGGCATGTCCTCAAAAATACAGCGGAAGCACGGCCCTTGCTCCGGCACATAGGTCATAATCTGTCCCCCTGCCCGCAGTACACCGGCATGGACAAACGGCTTTTTTGCAAGAACGCAGGCATCGTTGATCAAAAGCTTATTCTCCATGCGATCGGTTGCATCGATCACGAAGTCATAGGACTGTATCACAGACAAAATGTTCTGCTCGTTAAGATAAAACGGATGCGTAACCACATGAACATGGGGATTCAGTGCGGAAAGCGTCTTTTGTGCAGAGGCTGTCTTTGGCATGCCGATTCGCTCCGTTGTGTGCAAGATCTGGCGCTGCAAATTGGAACAGGCAACAACATCTCCGTCTGCAATGCCAATGGTTCCAACGCCGGCTGCTGCCAGATAGAACGCTGCCGGACTTCCCAAACCGCCGGCACCAACTACCAAGACCCGACTCTCTGCCAATCTCTCCTGCCCTGCCTCGCCGATTTCCGGCATAACACACTGTCTGGCATATCGTTCCAGTTCCTCCGGATTCTGCTTCATCTAGATCGCCTCCCGATTCCTCAAGTGGTTTCCTCGTAATCATCCAAAAAGTGATGCGACTCCGCACCCTTATGATAGGAAATTACTGTTTCCAAATTGATGTTTTCAACGCTGCGAAAAATATTCATGTCGATATTCTTGTTGATTTTCCGAAGTTCCCGCAGCATCGTCTTGATCTCCTGCCGTTTCGAACCGCCGCCGCCATTGTCGCACATGGTACAGTTTTCCGTAAAACGACAGGCACACTGGATAAATTGCAGGTCATGATAATTTTTCCAAGCGATAATGTCTGCTTCACGCACCAGATACAGAGGACGAATCAGTTCCATTCCCTCGAAATTCTTGCTGTGCAGCTTCGGCATCATCGTCTGAACCTGTGCGCCGTAGAGCATGCCCATCAGGATAGTTTCAATGACATCGTCAAAGTGATGCCCCAGTGCAATCTTGTTACATCCCAGCGCCTTTGCGTTCTGGTAGAGATAGCCACGCCGCATCCGTGCACAAAGATAACACGGACTGTCATCAATATCTGCCACAACATCAAAAATATTCGTCTCAAAAATTTGAATCGGCAGATTCAGCAGCTTGGAATTTTCCTCGATTTTCTGCCGATTGATTGCATTATAACCGGGATCCATGACCAGAAAAACCACTTCAAACGGAACATCACTGTACTTCTGAAGCCGCTGCATGCATTTCGCCATGAGCATAGAATCTTTTCCGCCCGAAATACAGACCGCAATCTTGTCGTTCTCTGAAATCAGCTGATACTCTTTAATTCCCTTAATAAACCGACTCCAAATGGACTTCTTATATTTTTTTGTGATGGAAAGCTCATACTTATCTTGCTCTGTCATCATTACACCTCATTTGATACAATACATATGAAATACATCTGTTTCCTATTATAGCACACTCGTTCTCAAAAAGCAATACGGCATCAAGAACGTTTCACATCGCCGATGTCCGTCACGGCTTCGTATCCCACCGAACGAATTCGATTTTCCAAGCAGCCACGGCATTGTGCGGACTCCTCACCTGTGCAAATTTTATTGTCGTACAGGGAGTACCACTTTCGCACACGAACCGGTGAGAGATTCGGCATCACCACATTCGCCCCCGCTTTCAGTCCCAGTTCTCGCCCATTAGGATGAATGGTTCCCAGCGCTGTTGTCGCCGGAATGAGCGCATGCGGAAACATCAGGCGCAGAACCGCAATCAAGCGCAGCGTCAGCGCCAAACTTCCGTTTGGATACTGGGAAAATGGCGTATCTGCATGGGTCAGATATGGCCCAATTCCAATCATATCCGGATCCAGTTCCTGCAAAAAACGCAGATCAGCAATCAGACAATCTGTTGTCTGAAATGGAGAGCCAACCATAAATCCGGAACCCACCTGATAGCCAAGTTCTTTCAGATCGAACAGACAGCGTTTCCGATTGGACAAGTGCATCTCCGCCGGATGCAATTTACTGTAATGCGACGCATCCGCAGTTTCGTGCCGCAAAAGATAGCGGTTTGCTCCCGCACGAAAATATGCGGCATAGCTCTCCCTCGGCTTTTCTCCGATGGAGAGGGTGATTGCACAATCCGGAAAGCGTTCCCGAATGGCGGATACGATCTCGCAGATCTCCTTATCCGTGTAAAACGGATCCTCTCCGCCTTGCAGGACAAAGGTGTGAAATCCCAGCGTGTATCCCTCTTCGCAGCAGGAGAGGATCTCCTCTCTCTCAAAACGATACCGCACAGCACGGGTGTTCCCTTGACGTATCCCACAGTAATAGCAATTGTTCTTACAATAGTTTGTAAACTCGATCAAGCCACGAAGATAGACCGCCGTGCCATATCGTTCCCGCCGAACTTGATCTGCCTCGGAAAACAGCATGTCATCTGTTGCTGCATTGCTCTGTTCCAAAAGCACCCGAAGCTCCTTGTCGGAAATCGTCTGTGCATGCTTCAGTTGATGGATGCTGTTTCGAATCGATTCCTGTACTACGAACATATGATCCCCATTTCTCATTATGATAGAAAAAAGACTTCCAGAGAAACTCTCTAGAAGTCTTTCATTTTGGCGGACAGGGAGGGATTCGAACCCTCGATACGCTATTAACGTATACACGAGTTCCAGTCGTGCGCCTTAGACCAGCTCAACCACCTGTCCATCTTATGCTATCGCTTCCTGCTTGTTGGAAGCGTGGTGCGAGTGACGGGACTTGAACCCGTACGCCGAAGCACACGCCCCTCAAACGTGCCTGTCTGCCAATTCCAGCACACTCGCATTTCTGCATCTCTCGCATTCAGCTTTATTATTATAGCAAAAAAATCGAAGGTTGTCAACACTTGAAATAAGCTATTTTGTTTATTCTTTGTAAAATAAAAATGAAATCAAAAGAAAATATCCAAACAAAACCGATTCTCATAAAAAATCCCCCTGAAAAGATGGGACAGCACCTTTTTCAGGGGGGATTTTTGTAATGAAACAACAAATGTGTTTAGTTCAAATGCCGCTTTTCCGCAAAATACTGCTTGGTATCTGCAGCAATGATGCCGGAAAGCGCAAGGAGTGCGATGATATTCGGGAATGCCATCAAACCGTTGAAGACATCCGCAGTATCCCAAACCGCTTCAACCGTGAGATACGGGCCAATGAAAACGGCTGCGATATAGAGCCACCGGAAAATCAGTGTCATCGTATGGCTTGCCTTACCACGCAAATATGTCAGGCAACGCTCAGAATAGTAGCTCCAGCCGAGAATGGTAGTAAACGCAAAGAATACCAGACATGCCATCAGAATGAACGAAGACACCTTTCCGGGGAACGGCAGCCCCGACTGGAAGGCAGCATCAGTAATCTCAACGCCCTGCAAATTTGGATTGCTCCACTTGCCGGAAACAACAATGGCAAGACCGGTCATGGTGCAGATAACAATGGTATCAATGAAGGTACCCGTCATGGTAACCAAACCCTGACGAACTGGTTCCTTTGTCCGTGCTGCTGCTGCTGCAATCGGCGCAGAACCGAGTCCGGCTTCGTTGGAGAAAATACCACGGGCAATACCCTTCTGCATGGCAACGATGATTGCGCCAAGCGCACCGCCTGCAACGGCATCCATACCGAATGCACTGCGAACAATCTCAACTACAGCGTGTGGAATTGCACCAATGTTGCATACGATCAAAATGACGCAGCACAGCACATAGGCAATCGCCATAAACGGAACAACGACCTGAGAGATTTGAGAAATTCGCTTCAAACCGCCGATGATAACCAATGCAGCACAAATGGTAATAATCAATCCCATGATGACTGTGGTCCAGGTATAATTCTGTTCAAACAGCGTGAATGCAATGTGCGATTTATCGGGATCAAAGAAGTTGTTTGCCGCAGAGGTGATTCCATTGATCTGTGTGATCGTACCGATTCCAAGAAGACCCGCCAGCATTCCAAACACTGCAAACAGCTTTGCGAGCCACTTCCAACGAGAGCCCATTCCGTTTTCGATGTAATAGAACGGACCGCCGAGATAATGGCCATCCTTGTCCACAGTACGGTACCTAATCGCAAGGAAACCCTCTGCGTACTTAGTTGCCATTCCGAACAGCGCTGCAATTTCCATCCAGAACAATGCGCCGGGCCCACCAGCTGCAATTGCAGTTGCTACGCCAACAATATTGCCTGTTCCGATTGTTGCAGACAGCGCCGTACACAGTGCGCCGAAGCTGGAAACTTCGCCTTCCCCAGTTTCCTCATTTTTTACCATGAACTTCAGTGCTTTTCCCAAATGGCGAATTTGAAGCCCGCCCATTCGAATGGTCAGCCAAATTCCACAGGCGAGGATAAGGATAATCAAAGGAAGTCCCCACACCCACGCATCCACTTGCTTGATGACATTCGTCAACAAATCCAATGTTACCACTTCCCTACTGAAAAATATATTTGGATCGGCGATGAAAACCAACCCGGAAAGAAATTTTTTTATATTATACCATGCTTCAAAATATTTTGCAATTCACATTACAAACAGAAATAAAGATATTCTGAAAAGATACTGTAAAATATTCAATTTTTCTTTCTTTTTCAAAAAAAGCCCTGCCATGAAGTTAAGAAACAACACAGCAGAGCTTCTTTTTCTGATATTAGACTTTTTTTGCGAAATTAGTCATTGACCTTGCGTGCGTAGTCCGGCAGGAGCATCGGGGAAACAGTATCCGGATGAATACCTGCATCTGCCAGTTCCTTTTCGAACTTTGCAACGTGCTCCAGCGTCAGGTTACCAACCTCTACGGTCTTCGACTTTGCAGCAGCGTACTTACCAGCGTTACGGCCGAATACGATAACGTCCAGCAGGGAGTTACCCATCAGTCTATTCTCGCCGTGTACACCGCCAGCAGCCTCACCTGCTACGAACAGGTTCTCTACGCTGGTCTGGCTGTCGGTACCAACCTTAATGCCACCGTTCTGGTAGTGCAGAGTCGGGTAGATCAGCATCGGCTGCTTCCGGATATCGATGCCATACTTGAGGAACATTCTCAGCATTGCCGGAATTCTCTTCTCGATGGTACCTTCGCCATGAATAATATCGATCATCGGAGCATCCAGCCATACACCCTGACCGCCGGTCGGAGTGTTTACCTGCTTGCCGCGACGGCACTCACGGATAACCGTGGAAGCGGTTACGTCACGAGTTTCCAGCGGGTTCATGAAGACTTCGCCGTCTACGTTTACCAGCTTTGCGCCCAGAGAACGTACCTTTTCGGTAACCAGTGCGCCGAAAATCTGTTCCGGGAATGCAGCACCGGTCGGGTGATACTGCAGGGTGTACTGCTCACGCAGCGGAGCACCCACACGATATGCCAGAACCAGACCGTCTGCAGTTGCGCCATAGTGGTTCGAGGTCGGGAAACCCTGATAGTGCATTCTGCCTGCACCGCCAGTTGCAATGATAACAACCTTTGCCTTTGCAATCAGGATCTCACCGGTTTCCATGTTCTGAAGAACTGCACCTGCGCAGTGACCCTTGTCGTCCATGATCAGCTCAATTGCAGAAGTGAAGTCAACAACCGGAATCTGACGGTTCAGCACTTCATCACGCAGAGTACGCATGATCTCTGCTCCGGAATAGTCCTTTGCAGCATGCATTCTCTTTCTGGAAGTTCCGCCGCCGTGTGTAGTTACCATTCTTCCGTCTGCATCTTTATCGAATTCAACACCCAGCTCGTTCAGCCATTTAATTGCATCCGGAGCTTCCATTACCAGTCTCTTTACAAGTTCTGGTTTTGCAGCAAAATGTCCGCCGCCAAAGCAGTCCAGATAATGCTGTACCGGTGAGTCATTTTCTTTATCTGCTGCCTGAATACCACCCTCAGCCATCATGGTGTTTGCATCACCGATACGCAGTTTGGTAACGATCATTACGTTGGCACCTGCTTTGTTTGCTTCGATAGCACAGGAAGAACCTGCACCGCCTCCGCCGATAACCAGTACATCTACGTCATAATCTACTTTTGTAATATCCACTTTATCTTTTATCAGACGGCTTGTAGAATGAAGCATTTCTGCCAGCTGCAGAGGAGCTTTCTGGCCTTTGTTTGCTCCCACCTTGATTTCAGCAAACGCATCTGGGTTATAATCTGGATGGAATTTTTTCAAAAGAGCGTCTTTTTCGTCTGCTGTCAGACGTCTCGGCTCTGTAGCCATACGCTCCGCTCTTGTAGCCTCTACCTTTTTGATAGACTCCATCATATTTTCCGGATATGGTGCATACATATTTTACGCCCTCCTATTTCTCAATTTCTCTGTTGTTGTAAAGTTCCTGCATCTCTGTCATCGGTTTCTGCATGATCTGTTCGATCAGTTCATCATAAGCACCTTTGTGGATCTCTTCCACTCTCTCGGTAAGATGTTTTGCTTCCGGTGCAATATATTTTCCTGTCAGACGTCTTGCCAGAAGACCTACCATCGGATGAGAAATACCAGCCGGGCATCTTACAGAACAGCATCCGCAGCCTACACAGTCAAAGGATTCTTCTGCACATTTCTCCAGCTCACCTCTCTGTGCGTATGCGATATACTGCATAACATTCAGACCCTGTGTACA
>ENA-OPTA01001945-OPTA01001945.1-human-gut-metagenome-genome-assembly--contig:-NODE-1945-length-11662-cov-3.535884_pt1 | contig 11662 bp, 7 predicted proteins | sample MGYA00241813_ERZ501917 | MGnify/ENA primary metagenome ERZ501917 (study PRJEB25962, sample SAMEA2042408) | human gut metagenome | biome: human gut; feature: human-associated habitat; material: faeces...
AGAAATATATGGCAGGACTTGCCGGATATGTTTCTCACGGAATCATGTCTAACGATGGTATCAATCAGGCTTGTGCTGTACTGCTTGATTTCAAGATTCTTCTGCAGCAGCTCGGCGTAAAAGATATGCATGTATTCGCTACCGCATCTCTCCGTAATATCAAAAATACAGAGAAGGCTCTTGAAACAATCAAAAGAAGAACCGGTCTCTCCGTTGATGTAATCGAGGGAAGCGAAGAAGGTATTCTTGGTTACTACGGTGCTTTATATACAACCGATTTAAAGAACGGTATGATGTTTGATATCGGCGGTGGCAGTACTGAATTTGTACGCGTAAAAAACGGAAAGGTTAAAAATTCACAGAGTGTCTCTATCGGTTCCCTCAATCTTTTCCACAGTAACGTTTCCGGTTTATGGCCAGAGAAAAAAGAACAGAAAGCAATCACAAAACAGATTAATAAGAAACTTAATACCGTAGATTTTCCAAAAAAATCTCCAGAAAAGGTTTGCTGTGTCGGCGGTACCTGTCGTGCGATTTTAAATATTGTAAACTATCATTTTAACAAGCAGGAAAATAATCGCATTATCACAAGAGAAGAATTTGATAAGATTTTAAAAATTTTAACCAAACACGATATCACTTCCCGCAATTATATTTTAAAATTATGCCCAGACCGTGTACACACAATTATTCCAGGTATGATGGTTGTAAAAGAGATTATGGACCGTCTGAATTGTAAGGAATTATGGGTATCCCGTTACGGTGTACGAGAAGGATATCTTTGCAAAAACTTTCTTATGACTGGCTCCACACAGGAAGTTACGAAATAACTTTCTTCTGTAAGACTCCTTGAAGATTTCACAATAAATGCTATAATTATTAATTGTGAAGATTTTAAGGAGGAGAATATCATGACAATACTTGAAAAAAGAAAATTAGCTCCAGAACGTGACGAGCATTTAAAAAAAGGAGAATTCACTGTTTTAAACGGAGAATATTCCAAAAATTTTAACGTGTACGTTGTAGGTGAGAAACATAAAGAAGCAGTTGATTTTATCAAAGTTGCTTTAGACCGTTCTACAGATAACGTTCTGGGCTTTGGAATTAAAATGGGATGCCAGAAGAATTTTAATGTCATCGTGTGGGATGAGGAAGATATTCCAGAAGAGTATAGAGTATAATTCCGGGTTGCAATATTGATCAGCGATACAGACACATTATTTGTAATCAAGTCAATACTTGTTGACTGTTGTGTAACATCTGTATAATCATAGGCATTCGAAGTTTAATGGCATTACAATATCTTCCAGTGCAACAGAAGAACTTGTTTCTTTAGCAAAATCATATTGAACAAAATCGCTGCGCGATGGCTTGCGAAAGCTACGTGCAGCGATTTTGTTCAATCAGCATTTATTCACAATGTCCTTTTTCCTTGATGACATCAATTACAGAGTCTACATATTTTTCGCACTCTTCCTCGGTCTCAGCCTCAACCATAACACGAATCACTGGTTCTGTACCACTTTCGCGTACGAGGATTCTTCCTGTACTTCCAAGTGTTTCTGCAACCTGTTTTACTGCTGCCTGTACATCAGCATCATTCTGTGCCTCTGGTTTGCTCTTTACACGGATATTTTTAAGTACCTGTGGGTAAATGCGTACTGGGGATGTGAGTGTTGCAAGAGAGGACTTTTTCTCTAACATAACTTCCATCATCTTGATGGCTGTGAGGATTCCATCTCCTGTTGTTGCATATTTACTAAAAATGATATGCCCAGACTGTTCTCCACCGATACGGTGTCCGTTCTTTACCATGTTTTCGTAAACATATTTATCACCAACCTGTGTTTTTTCGTAATCAATACCAAGTTCATCAAAGGCTTTATAAAGTCCGAAGTTAGACATGATTGTTGTTACTACAGTGTTGTTGCGAAGTGCACCTTTTTCCTTGAGATATCGTCCATAAACGTATAAAATTAAGTCTCCGTCTACGACATTTCCGTTCTCATCAACAGCGATACAACGGTCTGCATCTCCATCAAAGGCAAATCCAACATCAAGCTGATTCTCTTTTACGAAGTTCTGAAGGACTTCAATATGTGTGGAACCAGCATTCATGTTAATGTTCAATCCATCTGGTTCTGCATTAATTATATAAGTCTTTGCTCCTAATGCATCAAATACACTTTTTGCAATCATCCATGAACTTCCGTTGGCGCAGTCAAGCCCAACCTTGATGTTCTTATAAGAACGTGTTGCAAGAGAAATCAAATATCCGATGTAACGGTTTCTTCCTGCCGAATAATCAACCGTACATCCAATCTGGTCTCTTACTGCCATTGGAACCTCAATCTTTCCATCAATATAATCTTCGACTTTAAGGATGGTTTCTTCATCCATCTTTTCACCTTTTGAATTGATAAGCTTGATTCCATTATCATAGTATGGATTATGGCTGGCAGAAATCATAATTCCGCAGTCAAAATCTTCTGTTCTTACTACATAAGAAACACTTGGGGTTGTTGTTACATGTAACAGATAAACATCTGCTCCAGAAGCAGTTAAACCTGCTACTAATGAATATTCAAACATATAGCTTGAACGGCGTGTATCCTTTCCAATGACAACTTTACATTTTTCTTTTTTATCTTTTCCATAATACCATCCAAGAAAGCGACCAACCTGATATGCATGTTCTACGGTTAAATCTACGTTTGCTTCGCCACGGAAACCATCTGTTCCAAAATATTTACCCATCGTTTTTCTCCTGTTACCTATCGTTCTTTATTAATCTTATCTACATTCTATTCCTGTAATTTTGTAATATATCTACAAAATATAGAGTTGGCATGTACGGATACATTGATATTCAAAATCATATTCTCTGCCCGTATATCCGTACAAATGATTTCTCTATTACAGATATTTGCTTTTTAACTTTAGTATCATAGCACTATTCATGACGTAATGCAACGATTGGATCTAAGTTTGCAGCTTTTACTGCCGGTAATAATCCAAATACAACTCCGATGACTGTAGAAAAGGCAATAGCAAGGATTACGGCCGGTATACTGATAGCAATCGGAACATTAGATATCTTTCCGATAATTTCAGCTAAAGCAATACCTGTAATCGTACCAATGATACCACCTAAACTTGTAAGTACCGCCGCTTCAGTTAAGAACTGGGCAAGAATTCTATTCTTTCTTGCACCAATCGCTTTTTTAAGACCGATTTCTCTTGTACGCTCTGTTACCGATACCAGCATAATATTCATAACACCAATACCACCAACTAACAAGGAAATACTTGCGATCCAGATTAACTGTTTGTTCGTTGTTGCACTTACCTGCTGGCTTTCTTCCGCAGTCTCATTCATATTGGCTGCACGATACTTAATACTCTTACTTGTTACCGTCTCATTTAATAAGGTCTGCGCCGCCTTTCCAACGGATGTCATATTATCTGTTGAATCTGCAAGCAGCTTCGCATTCTGTGGCTCATCATACTGCTGCACAATATTCCAGTCAACATCTGGAATTACAACAATACCACTGGCACTTCCATCATTATATACATAGGTATAATAATCTTCCACCGAATTAATTACCGGACTAAATGCTGTTGATTCCTCAATAACACCGATAACGATAAATGGTTCTCCCTTAATATCAATTGTCTTTCCTACCGGGTTGGCGTCTCCAAAAAGAGAATCGGCAGCTACACTATCTATTACCGCAACTTTACGATACTTTTCATAATCGCTGTCTGTAAATCCTCTTCCTCTTTTCATAATGTATCCACAAGTCCCAAGATAATGGGAATCTGCTCCGATAAGCTGTCCGCCTGAAAGTGATGTATCATTATAGTAAATGTAGTCAACCTGTGTACGGGATACATATAAAGATGCATCTTTTACATGGTCAATATCTGCAAGCTGCTGGCGCATATCGTCATCAAGAACCGGGATTCCTTTTGGAATTCCATATTCCATCTCTGCCGGATAGTTTCCTTCTTCTGTAAGCTGCACTGTTGTCGTGTTCGTTCCTGAACCAATCAGGTTTTTCTTAATCTGTTCATTTGTTCCTTTAATTGTTGATACGATAGCAATAATTGCTGCGATACCAATAATGATACCTAACATTGTCAGGAAGGAACGTAGTCTGTGACTCCACACACCCTGAAAAGATAATCTTATATTTTCAAGCATTGTTCTTCCTCCTAATAAATCATTTCGCTATCGTCTTCCGAAATTTTTGTCTTTACTCCTTCTCTTAAATTCTTTCCATAAGGGAAGGCAATATTATCGTCTTCTGTAACACCTGAAACAATTTCGATATATTGTCCATTCATTGTCTTTCCAACCGTTATATACTGTTTTTTCAAGCGTTTTGTCTTCTTATCTCTAAGATACACATAACTCTTCTTATCTTCTGTTCGAATATACGCTTTCTGAAGATATACTGCGTTTTCGTTGGCCGTTCCCATAGATTTCGAACTGTAAGAAACTTCAACACTGCCTCCAGGACTTAGCCCATCTGCATCTTTTATAAATGCAACGATTGGATAATAAGAACTGTTTGGATTAGATACATCTCCGCCATTACTACTGTCTGCTGTAGGAAAATCAGAAATTTCTTTTACCTCTGCAGTATATTCATCTCCGGTATCACTTGATACACATTTGATCGTTCCACCGACCTTTACACTATCAAGTTCCATCTCGCTGATTGATGTTTTTACATACATTCCATCTGCAGCTTTTACCACGATTGCGGCTGAACCATCCGTTGGAAGTGTTCCCTTGCTGTACGCTGTCGTTACTGTTCCGGCAAGTTTTGCCTTTACTGTTGCCTTATCTACTTCTGCCTTAGCTTCTTTATAACTAATCTGTGCATCATGAAGATCTTCTTTGGCCTGTGCGATATCATCTTCCTTATCAGAAATCGCTGCTTTTAACTCCTCGGCTGTATAGCTGTTATCATCTCCGCCGCTGCTATCTGTTCCGTCATCTATACCACCGCCAGAGCCTGAACCTGAACCATCATCGGAGCCACCTCCATTATTATCATCTCCATCATCACCAGTATCTGCACCTTTTACAATCAGTGTTCTTGAAACCTGCTCTTTTGAAATTCCTTTTACATTCTTTACCTGTGCTGTGATTGTTACAGAAGAAGACGGCTCTCCCTCGTCCACATACAGCCAGACACCTGACTTTGTTTTTGTGATTGTCGTATCTTTTGAGATATTATCACTAAGCTTCCATGTAACTTTACTCTGATCAATACTCTTTCCATCTTCTGTTACAACGGTAAGCAGACATCCATTTCCTGCGGTTACCCTCTTACGATTCTGTTTAAACTTAATCTTTTTGTCTGTAGAAGGAGTTGTTGGATTTTCATGTTCTGTAGTTGGCTTCGATGGGTCATCTTTCTTCACCTTACTCTTTAAATAAGAGATGGTATATCCTGTCCCATCTGCTAATTCTACTGTAAACTTGCTGGAGGAAGTAATCTCTAATGTATTTGCATTCTCTGTATTCTCATTGTCATAATCTTTTTCTGATGCGTACTCAATAAACTCGGCATTAATACCCTTTTTAATCAAGTCATTCAATAAAGAACCGCTGATTTTTCCACCTTTTTGTAAATAGAAAATGTATTTGCCGTTGGAATCTTTTTGTCCATCCTCTAACTTATCTGCTTTTAAATCTTTGTATGCAGGTCTTATAGTTAAGTTGTCGAAATCTGACACTTTATATAATCCATCTTCCTCCAAATCTGTAAATACTCTGTCTGGATTATATTCATATCTGTTCTTTTCCTTGCCGTTTTCATCAAATTCAATAAACGTAGCATACTTTTTAGAATCATGTAATGACTTAATGACTGAACCTTTTACTCTTCCGTTAACGTTCAGATAATAAATATAGGCATTGCCAGCAGAAGAACCATCTCCACTAGAACTGTCTCTTTCACTGACTGATTCTATCGAATTATGTAAAGTTCTTGAATCTCCACCTTCGTTTAACTTATTAACTGTATAATTATCGTTATCATAAACATTAACTTTTGTGTCTGGCGAAAGCTCAAATGTTGCAATTGGATTCTTAGATTCTTCCGATTTATATGAGCGGAACTCTGCATATTTTCCTTCAGAAATAAGCTTCTTGACAAACGCTCCACTAATCGTTCCATTTTTTGTAAGTGTGAAAATAAGTGAATCATCTTCTTTTGTTCCTGCACCGGACGTTGCAGCTTTATCTGCTTCACTACTAACATGATCCCGTAAAACTAACTTTGTCTCTCCAGAGCCGGAGCCACTCTCGGAACCCGAACCACTTCCGGAACCACTCTCGGAACCTGAGCCACTTCCGGAGCCACTCTCGGAACCTGAGCCACTTCCAGAGCCACTCTCGGAACCTGAGCCACTTCCACTTTTAGAGACAGCATTCCCACTCTGTACTTTAACATCAGAACTTGTACCCTCTGTATTTCCATTCGCTTCTGCCACAAGATAACTAAGACTTGTCCCCTTAATAGCAGAAAGATTCACTGAGGCATTCATAACATCACTGTTTCCCGTATTTACGGCACCAACTGTTTTTGTATTTTTAAGCTTTTTCAGCTCTTTTTCCATCTCGGCGATTTCCATTTTAGAAGACTGTATCTGAAGTTTTTGTAATTTCAAATCCAATTCTTTCTCAGAGACATTATATTTTAAAAGAATATCTCCTTTCTTTACTTTATCGCCCTTCTTTACATAGACTTTCTTTACCTTCTGTCCACCATCAATATGAACTTCCTGTATGTAGTCTGAAGTAAGAGTTCCCGTAAGAGAAGTATCTGTATCAAACCAGTCCGAACTGTTCAGCATACTTACCGGGAATACTTTTACTACTGTTTTGTTTCTATTTCTTATAACGACAATGGAAGTAATCCCCACTGCCATCACAAGAACCAGCACTACTGCAAGTAGTATCTTTTTCTTTCCCTTCAAATCAGATCTCTCCTTCCCACTCTTTTACGCCAAAGTCCTGTTCAATTTCTGAAAATACTGCATCATCCTTCGCTTCTTTTTCACTCTGAACTTCGGCCTGCTGCTTTTCTTTTCTTTCCTTGTCTTCCACAATCTCTCCATCAAAAATATGGAGTACTTTCTTCGCATGATTCGCAATATTGGCATCATGCGTAATCATAATAATCGTTACTCCCTCTTCATTCAATTGCTGGAACAGACTCATTACCTGAATACCAGAACGGCTGTCCAGTGCTCCTGTTGGCTCATCCGCAAGAATAATCTTTGGATTATTTACTAAAGCTCTTGCAATCGCTACTCTCTGCTGCTGTCCACCAGAAAGCTGACTCGGCCTAAAATGTACTCGCTCTGCCAGCCCTACTCTCTTTAATGCCTGAAAAGCAATTTCCTTTCGCTTTTTTACCGGCACTCCTGCATAACTTAACGGAAGGGCTACGTTGTCAAGTGCTGTCTGTTTTGGAAGAAGATTGAAACTCTGAAATACAAATCCCAAAGTATTCAAACGTAAATCCGACAGGCGGTTCTCGTTATAATTAACAATAGATTCCCCTTCTAAAAGAAATTCTCCCTTTGTCGGACGATCCAGGCAACCGATAATATTCATCAGTGTTGTCTTTCCAGAACCAGAAGGTCCCATAATTGCCACATATTCGCCCTCATCAATAGAGATATTTACATCTTTAAGAACTGGTATGACAATCTTATCCTGTAAATAATTCTTATAAATATGTTTTAGTTCCAAAAGCATATGCTATATGTCCTTTCCTGACGGGAATCCTTATTCCCCAAAGTCCGCAATATCACTATCACTTGTTCCACTGTTACCAGAATCTGAGCTATCACTTCCAAAATCTGCACCGTCACTCAGACTTTCATCATCAGAGCTGTCATATGTATCCGCACTATCACTGTAATCTGAATAATCCTCTCCCACATCTGAAGTATCTTCAGATGCATCTGAACCAAATGACTCTGCATCATCATTCTCCTGCTCATCTCCATAACCAGATGTATTATCTTCCGGACTTACCTTTGTAACTTTCATGCCTTCTTTTAATGTACTGTCGTCACATGCAATGTAATCACTTGTTTTAAGGCCGCTCTTTACTTCATACTCATCAAGATTCTCATCGTACTCTCCAACCTGAATCTCATGAAGCTTTAACTTATTATGAGAATCGAGCCATACATAGTATTTGTTATTATTTTTCTTTATGTAAGCAGATGGCAGCCACATACCCTCTTTCTGCTCGTCCTGTCCATTATCCTGTTCTATAAGGACATGCTGTCCCATCATCAAATCCTTATCATTATCTAACTTCACATAAAAGTTATACTTAGAGGCAGTTTCTCCTGTACTGCTTTCATCATCTGTATAGCCATCTGAATAATCAGAGCTGCTGTCACTGGTATCATCTGCCGTCGTATCCGTCTTAATGCTGCTGATTGTTCCTTTCCAGGTCTGGGAATTATCCACTCTTGAACGAACAATAACTGGATCTCCCTCGTTAAGACTCCATACATTCGTCTCACTGACAGTTCCCTTAATTCGGTAATTACCTACCGCAAGAATTGTCATGTAAGAGGAATCATCTGAACTTCCATCACCAGAATCCGAGCCGTCATCCGAACTATCATCCGAAGAGGAAGTCTCTAAAGATGCATTTACTTTCTTTACAAGACCATTCATCTTACTTTTTACTGTTGCATCTTTAATGTTCTTCTCTAACAACTTAATTGACTCTTTATTGGACTTAATCGTATACTGATCTTTTTTAATTGTTGTCTGAGCCGTTAAAATCTGTGTCTGAAGCTGAATCTTCTCACTGGCACTTGCAGACTTCAAATCAGACTGATAAGACTTAATATCCTTTGTCAACTGTGTAATCTCATTCTGTAAAGTCTCCTGCTCAAGTTCTTTCTTTTCTTTAGAAAGCTTTAACTCCTGTGTGTTGTACTTAAAGAGCTTATCTCCCTTCTTTACCTGATCCCCTACATTAACATAGCGTTTCTCTACAGATAAATCAGACTGTAATGTAATCTTCCATGACTTCTCTGCATCAACAGTTCCTGTATAACGGTTATTCGCACCACCAGCAGTTCCCAGTCCTGTAATCTCACGAACAGACTCCACATAAGCCTTGCCCTCACTTGTTCCTCCGATATTGCGAATCACAAAAAAAACAACAGCGATCACTATGACTGCTGCCGTACCACAGATAAGCGCCAGCTTCTTCTTGGAAAACTTCTTCTTCTCCGGCTCCTGCAAAATAATGGCATCGTCATCGCTTAACAGACTTTCTTCCTCTTCCTTAGTACCTTCAAGCTTCTCCGTACCACCAGATTTTTCCTCTTTTTTCTTCTTGCGATGGAAAAATCCCCGTTTCTTCTCTGGCTTCTCTTCTTCCTGTAACTCTTCTAATTCTTTATCATATTCGTCTTCATCGAAATTACTGTCATCCTCGATATATCCCATATCGTCCTCATACAGATTGATTTCTTTTTTCTTTTTCCTGTGGAAAAATCCTTTCTTCTCTTCCTTATCATTTGTGGATGAATCTAAATTCGTCTCATCCATAAATTCCTGCCCATTCTTCTTCCGAAACATAACAACCTCCTTAATATCTTTTATAAAAAGCCTAGAGTATGTTTGAAAAATCATTCCTGCAATCTGCACGCCCCAATTTGCATTTTTCAAACACGCTCTGGCAAAGCTTTAAGATAGTCACTTGAAACTTATTTTGTTATGATAGCACAATTACTCTGAAAAATCATCAAACATCACAATAAATTAAAAGAATGTTCACAATTACGGAACATTTTTATATTCTGCATGTTCTGTAAAAAGAATCTTATTTAAAAATTCTTAAATCTGCCTGAGAATATTGTACCACATCTTCATTATACATGGTAGAAGGTTACTTTGACTTCTTAATATTTATTAAGAATATTTTTTGAATTCTTTCTACTATTTTATCCAATTATTTTACTCAGTAAAGCACCTAACAATTGTATGACGAAGTCTCTCACTTAATTTTCTAAAACATTTGACATTCTATTCTTTTTTCTTTATAATACATAGTGGATTTTTATGGTTTTCTTTACATTATAATAAATGTAAACCATTAATTTAGGAGGTAATTTGATGAATCAGGTATATGATGTTATTATTATTGGCTGCGGTGAAGCTGGTATTTATGCCGGTTACGAACTTAGTTTAAAAAATCCTTCCTTAAAGATTGGTGTTTTTGAACAGGGAAGGGATATTTATAAAAGAAGCTGCCCTATTGTAGCAAAAAAGGTAAAGCAGTGTATCAACTGTAAAGTCTGCGATACTATGTGCGGCTTTGGTGGTGCTGGTGCATTTTCTGACGGTAAATTTAACTTTACTACAGAATTTGGCGGCTGGCTTACTGATTATATGGATCATGATGAAGTTATGGAACTGATTTATTATGTAGATGATGTAAATGTAGCTCACGGTGCTACTACTAGCTATTTCTCTACAACAACTCCAGAAGCACAGGCTCTTGCAAAAAAGGCTCTTGAATTCGACCTTCATCTTTTACAGGCACAGTGCAAACATCTTGGTACAGAAAAGAATCTTATGATTCTTACAAATATTTATGAAGATTTAAAAGATAAAATGGATTTCCATTTTAATACTGCTATTTCTGAGATTAAAACCTGCTCAGAAGGTTATGAACTTGTAACAGAAAAAGGGGATGTCGCACGTTGTCAGTATTTAATCGCTGCTCCTGGACGAAGCGGTGCAGAATGGTTTGCAAACCAGTGTAAGAATCTTGGAATTAAGCTTATTAACAATCAGGTAGATATCGGTGTTCGTGTGGAACTTCCGGCACGAGTATTTGAACATATCACAGATGTCGTATATGAGTCAAAACTTGTCTACCGTACAAAACAGTATGGTGACAGCGTCCGTACTTTCTGTATGAATCCTTACGGACACGTTGTTGCTGAAAATGTAGAAGGAATTAACACGGTAAATGGTCATTCTTACTCTGATGCTTCTCTTCGCAGTGAGAATACAAACTTTGCCCTTCTTGTTTCCAACCGTTTTACAGAACCATTTGATGAGCCATATCGTTATGGTAAGCACATTGCTTCCCTTTCTAATATGTTAGCTGGCGGCGTGCTTGTACAGCGTTTCGGTGACCTGGTAAAGGGTATCCGTACAAATGAACATCGTTTAAGCCAGTCTTTCGTAAAGCCTACACTGACTGCTGCTGTTCCTGGAGATTTATCTTTGGCACTTCCAAAGCGTCAGCTTGATGATATTATTGAGATGATCTATGCCCTTGATAAAGTAGCTCCTGGTACTGCAAACTATGACACTCTTTTATATGGTGCAGAAGTCAAATTCTACTCTTCCCGTTTAGAGTTAAGCCACGAACTTGAGACAAAACTTCCTGGATTCTTCGCTATCGGTGATGGCGCAGGAACGACAAGAGGACTTGCACAGGCGGGGGCTTCCGGAATTAAGGCCGCAAGAGCGGTACTCGCAAGACTTTAAATCCTGATTTGCCGCAGGCAAAGAGACGCTCACAGTAAATAAAAGAACCTATATTTGTGACTTTAGTCGCTGCGGTTTGAATACTCG
>ENA-OPTA01001954-OPTA01001954.1-human-gut-metagenome-genome-assembly--contig:-NODE-1954-length-11643-cov-2.727563_pt1 | contig 11643 bp, 9 predicted proteins | sample MGYA00241813_ERZ501917 | MGnify/ENA primary metagenome ERZ501917 (study PRJEB25962, sample SAMEA2042408) | human gut metagenome | biome: human gut; feature: human-associated habitat; material: faeces...
ATTCGACTGCATTCTCAAGCGGCATGCCGTGCAGATAGCGCACGCAAGATACAGTCCCGGTAATGTCATGGCAAAAAAAGAAGCCAGAAAACGTAAAATTCTTCCCAATGATGCAATTTCCCAGCGGTTGTAATAGTCATCACTGGTCTGTATGAAGGAGTTATAATCCGTCGGCAGAATCAGTGCAATTGGTGAATTATCCGCAATCAGCACTACCCTTCCCTCTAAAATTGCCATAGCTGCCCGGTCCGGCCGCTGTGTGGTCTGAAACTGCGGAAATGGAGAATACCATTTTTCTTCTGTAAGCTGTTCAATGATTCCACTGTCTAAGACTCCGTCAATTTCAAATCCGTCAAGCCGCTTTTCTACCTCCTCTAAAACTCCGGGATAAATCAAATCCTCCATATACATCAAATCCACATTGGTCTTACTGCGCAGCCCTATCTTTTTCTCTTTTACCTTTACTTTCGGAGAACGAATCCTTTTACGTACTAATGCCGTATTCGCTTTTACGGACTCGGTAAATCCTTCATTAGAGCCCCGGATTACCTTTTCTGAATTTACTTCTGAAATTCCCATAGAAGGGTATCCCTTATCCGGAATCTTTAACGCTTTATCATAGCCATCTATAAATAGAATGGTATCTCCGGTCAAAAGACCTGCTGCTGCATCCGAAAAAGTATCAAAGGGCGTAACATCCGATAAGCCAAGGGCATTCTGCGACAGCCGCTCATAGACTTCTTTTTCATTATAATGACACAATTCGTTTAAAAGCCTGCCAACGAGAGATTTCTCAAAAATTGCTCCACCACCGGTTACCTCTATGTATGCTGCCATACACGCAATCTGCTGCTTCTGTCCAATCTTCATGGTTCGCATTTTAATATCCGCACACCCGGAAAATATCTTCTGAAAACGTGCAGCATTTTCCTGCAAACTGGTTGTAATTTCATCATTGTATTCTGCATTACGTTCTGTTGTATGTTCTGCGGTGTGTCCTGCGATATGCTTTGCAGTGTGCCCTGCGATTTTCTCTTCTTTCTGCTGCATAAATCAACTCCTTGGCATAATTTTTATAGTATCGGATGTCCGCCAGCTCTGCATATAAGCATGCGATTTTCCAGTCACCTGTGCATATGCAAAAAGGACAGACCCTGCGCGGTCTGTCCTTAGTGTTTCCGTATTTTGCTTTTTTATTCCTGTTTCTTTATGCTATTAGTCTTGTTCCTGCTGACGGATCATATCTTTGACTGCTTCTGCCTGATTCTTCACATGCTCCCGCATGGTTTCTGAAGCACGAGACTTGTCCTTCCTGCGAAGACTCTCTGCAATATCCTTATGTTCCTTTAATAATCTCGGATAAATCGTCTCGTCCTTTAAATATTCTACACGATAACGATACATCTGCTCCCGCAGATTATTCAGCATGGATACCAGTTTTGCATTTCCGGTAGCATTATAAATTGCATCATGAAATGCTACATCTGCCTGTGCAATTTCTTTTACATCATCACTTTTTAAAGAATTTTCAAAATTCTGTCTTGCCTGTTCTAATGCATCAAACTGTTCATCTGTAATCTGTTCTGTTGCAAGCTGAACTGCCAGTTCATCTAAAGCTGCCCGGATCTGTAACACATCTTCCATGTCCTTTTCTGTCATGCGGGCAACCTCGGCTCCTCTTCTCGGTACGGTTACAGCAAGCCCCTCCTGCTCTAACATCCGAATGGCCTCACGAATCGGAGTCCGGCTGACTCCAAGCTTAGATGCCAGCTGCAGCTCCATCAGTCTTTCACCCGGTTTTAATTCGCCTTTTAATATTGCCTCACGAAGTGTATTAAATACAACATCTCGCAAAGGAAGATATGCATTCATATTTAATTCCAGATTATCTGTCATATATTAACCCTCCAACCCTTTTTTATAAAGAGCATGTTCTTATCTTCTATTATTATAAATATCTGTTACAAAGACCTGCCTTGCGAGCCCGCTCTGACGTACAATCGCTGCTGCCATTTTTGCCGTTTCCAGTTCATCAAAAAGTCCAAATACTGTCGGGCCACTTCCACTCATCATGGCATTCAATGCACCATTTTCCCGCATCAGTTCTTTTATCTTCTCTATCTCCGGATACTTTTTTGCAGTAACCGTTTCTAAAAGATTTCCCATACTACCTGCAATTGCCGGCAAATCCTTTGTGCGGATATTCTGTATTAAGGCATCAATGTCAGGATGCTGTGTATGCTCATCCAGCTTCAGATTCTCATAGACATATTTAGTAGATACACTGACCTGCGGTTTGGCAATCACTACCGGACACTTCACCATCGGTGGCAGTGAAGTTAATTTTTCTCCAATGCCTTCTGCCAAAGCTGTACCACGCATGATGCAATACGGTACGTCAGCCCCAATCTGAACGCCCAGCTCCATCAGTTCTTTCCGCTTTATTCCAAGATTGAATAATTCATTGATTCCATAAAGCACACCTGCGGCATCCGTGCTTCCACCTGCCATCCCGGCAGCAACAGGAATCCGCTTATTCAGCCGGATATCAATGCCTTCTTCAATCTGATATTTTTCTTTCATAAGCCTCGCTGCCCGGTAAGCCAGATTACTTTCATCTACCGGAAGAAATCCAAGATTTGTCTCTAAATGTATGCCAGACTCTATTTTCTTAAGATGAAGCTGGTCATATAAATGAATGGTCTGCATAACCATCTTTACTTCATGATACCCATCTTCTCTCCGACGTAATACGTCCAATCCAAGATTTATTTTTGCCAGTGCTTTTACTGCAAGTTCGTCCATTGTTTTTCTCCTGTATTTTGTATACATGATACAAATTTATGTTATCATTTTTTCTAAAAAAGGTCAATTCTTCCTCTTATATTTTGTCCCATTCTTACCGATAAAATATATGAATAAGACTAAGAATGGATACTTAGTAAGCATTTGACCAAGGAGGGTTAAGATTATGGCAATTAATTCTATTAACAATTATGTATCTGCTGCATCCACTGTTGCCACAGATTCCAAAGTTTCTTCTAAGAAGACCGAATCTTCGAAGAATGACACCTCTACCGGTGTTATCTATGAAAAAGGCTCCAGCGACAAGAGCAGTTCTTCCCAAAAGACACAGAACTCTGCTCTCATTGCAAAGATGAAAGCTGATTCTGACAGCCGTATTTCACAGCTTCGCGGAATTGTAGAACAGATGATGAGCAAACAGGGCGCAGCCATTGGCAAAGCCGATGATATGTGGTCTTTCCTTGCAGGCGGTAACTTCACCGTTTCTGCTGATGTAAAGGCTCAGGCACAGGCTGATATTGCAGAAGACGGATACTGGGGTGTAAACCAGACCTCTGACCGTATTTTAGATTTTGCAAAAGCATTATCCGGTAATGATAAGTCCAAGGCTCAGGAATTAGCAGATGCTTTTAAAAAGGGCTTCGATCAGGCTACCAAAGCCTGGGGTGGAAAGCTTCCTGATATTTCCCAGCAGACCTATGATAAAGTATTAGAAAAATTCGATAGCTGGATGAATGGTGAAGACGATTAAATCATTTTTAAGCCACTTGCAACTACGAGAAACACGCTTTGCGAGTTTCTCGAGTTATCGCGGTGCTCGCCAAATCTGCATGCAAGCATGCGATTTTTCTCGCTACTCGCGTAAAAAAGAAGCTGCCAAACCGGCAGCTTCTTTTATTTTTCTTTATCCGCTCTATCTTTTTCTTCCCGCAATAGCTCTGCTTCCTGTGCTGCCTTAGCCTCTAGAATTGCTTCGTTCAAGGATAACATCTTTGCATCCAGCATAGAAACAATTTCTGCACACTCCCGCAAATCTTTACTGATATATTCCGGTGCATTTCCTTCGAATTTGTAATATATCTTATGTTCAAGACTTGCCCAGAAGTCCATGGCAATGGTCCGTATCTGAATCTCAACCTTTGTATCCACTACACGGTCTGATAAGAAAATCGGCACCGTAACCAACATATGATAACTCTTATAGCCGCTTTCCTTCGGATGCTTGATATAATCCTTTACCGATACCACGGTAAGGTCATTCTGTTTTCCAATCATCTCTGCCATACGATAAATATCAGAAGTAAAGGAACATACAATACGGATTCCTGCAATGTCATTTACATAATTGCCCATATTATCAATGGTACTCTCGTAACCATATCGTTTCAGCTTCTTTACGATACTCTCCGGCGTCTTAATCCGCCGCTTTATATATTCTATCGGATTGTACTGATGTACATGCTGAAATTCATCATTTAATATTTCAAGCTTGGTTCCAACTTCTTTTAATGCAGAATTATAAAGAAAGATTATGGTATTCCAACCATCTACACCTTCTGTCACTTCAATTGGTGATTCCATTTTCTACTCCTCCATGCATCTACTGCGGAAAATAACCTTTTTATATTTTCGAAATTTTCCTCGTAAGTTATAATATATGCAAGAACAATCTAACTTTAGTATAGCACATCTTTGTATAATATGCTTGTTATTAGTTAAATTTTTATCAATTTTTAATAATTATGCACAAGAGGTATTGCTTTTGTTTTCTTATGGTATAACTTTTATCTATATTTTCTTAAATCTTTCTTATAAATCAAGCTTCAAATCATTTTCTTTGATCCAGCCAATCTTACGGAAGAACAGACCGAATGCCCAGGTTAAAACACCCGGTAAAATGAAGCATACTAACAGCATTCCAATCCAGTCCATTGGTGTAATGGCTGCCTTGGTGCCGGATGCAATATCATTAATCCAGCCGGTATAAATACCAATCTGACCAACCAGTCCACAGGTTCCCATTCCGGATGCTACAGCTGCACCGTTCATCTGAAGATGGAATACACAGGTTGCTATTGGGCCTGTTATGGCGGAGCTTAAAATTGCCGGAAGCCAGATTCTTGGATTCCGCACGATATTTCCCATCTGTAACATGGAAGTTCCGATTCCCTGTGCGAAAAGTCCACCCCATTTATTTTCCCGGAAGCTCAGTACTGCAAAACCTACCATGTTGGCACAGCATCCTGCTACTGCAGCTCCTCCTGCCAGTCCGGTCAGTCCCAAAGCTGCACAGATTGCAGCACTGCTGATTGGCAGCGTCAGTGCGATACCTACAATTACAGAGACTAAAATTCCCATAAAGAACGGCTGCAACTCGGTTGCCCACATAATGGCATTTCCTACTGCACTGGCTGCGGCTCCGATTGCCGGTGCCCACCAGATGGATAAGCCTGCTCCGATGAAAATGGTTACAAACGGAGTAACAATAATATCAATTTTGGTTTCTTTGGATACTGCTTTACCGAATTCGGCTGCAAAGATGGTGACAATCAATACTGCCAGCGGTCCGCCTGCTCCACCCAGGGTATTTGCGGCCACACCGACAGCTGCCAGTGAAAAAAGCACCAGTGGTGGACACTGCAAAGCAAAACCAATGGAGATTGCCATTGCCGGACCGGTTGCTGCTTTGGCATATCCACCGATGTCCACCAGAAGCTGGATACCAGCCTGCTCACCAATTGTACTGATAATTGTTCCAATTAAAAGAGAAGCAAAAAGACCTTGTGCCATTGCACCTAAGGCATCAATGCCATATCTTTTTGCTGAGATAATAATATTTTTGCGTTTTAAGAACGCTTTTATCTTTTCCATTTTTCTTCCTCCTTGACTTTAGCTGTCTTGTCAGTTGTCTTGTCAGTCAAGGAGTAGTTTACCATATCGAGAAAAAAAGTCAAGCTGTTATCTTGCGTAGCCTTTTTCCCGTAATTTTTCTTCTATGATGTCAAGTAATTGTTCTGAATCTGCTTCTACGGTATGAAAGTGTTTATTTCCGGTCAGTGTCTTAAGCGGCTTTGCCTTGCTCTTTGCAACCTTTGCAATAAATTCGTCCACATCCTGACGGCTTTTTAAAATCAGATCCACCGTTATCTGTCCGTAAATATCATGCTCGATTACGACGTCTAAGACTTTCCCACCGAAATCCACGATGGTATAAAGCTCATCCTGTGTCTGTTCATCACTGTGGCTTACTGCAATGGTTCTTCTTGCTTTCTGTGTCTCTTCCGAAGGGTCATAAAGCACATAGCCTTTGTTGGTGCTTAAAATATTCTTATTTACTGCACGAAGCAATGCAATATCCTGTACAATCACCTGACGGCTGACTCCTAATTCTTTTGCCAATTCTGTTCCGGACAAAGGTTTTCCCTTCTCCCCCAGCATCTTAATGATGGTATCCCGGCGCATCTGCCCTTCCATTTTCTTTCCTCCTGACACAGTTACTTAATCCTCTTCAATCACATGAATTTCCAAAAAATCAAATTCAATTTCTTCCACAAAATTATCCTGATAAAACCTGGTCTTTGCATGCCGCTTAAATTCATCCACATTGCGGTCTAACCAGATTGGTTTTCCCAAATCAAAGGTATAGCACACCTCATCTAATGCCCGGAACACCTTATGGGTTCTGGTATCCCCGGAGTCATCACAGATGGTGGTATCCTTTAACATATGATTGTCTTTAAATTCTTTTGCCCATAACCGGAACATCCCTTACCTCCTCTGGCGTGCTGCCTCATACATCAGCAGTGTTGCCGCAATTGCTGCATTCAGTGATTCTACTTTTCCTGCCATTGGAATGTGGATATAGGTATCTGCCATTCTGGCAATCTCATCCGATAATCCATTTCCTTCATTTCCAATTAAAAAGCCTGTGGGTTCTTTATAATCCGGTTCCTCATAAGAAACACTGCCCTGCAGATGGGCACTGTAAAGCTTTATTTTCCGGGACTTTAACTGCATCAGTATATCCTGCAGGTTTTCCGTCACGAAAAATGGTACGCGAAAGATACTGCCCATAGTGGAGCGGATGGTCTTTGGATTAAAAACATCTACAGTGGTGCGGTTCATGATAATTCCGCTGATTCCCGCTCCCTCTCCGGTCCGGAACATCGTGCCTAAATTGCCCGGATCCTGAATACTTTCAAGAATCAGAAGATGGGCATTTTCCTTTGGTATTACTTCTTCTAGGGTATAATCCGGCATTTTCACAAGACAAAGGATTCCCTGCGGTGTCTTGGTATCGGACACACTTTCAAACACATGATTGGCAAGTACTTCATAATTTTTCCCCTGCAGAACTTTTACATGGGATTCCTCTTCCATGAAATGCTCGGAAACATAAATTCTATCAAGCCAGCCTTCCGGGATTTCCCGGAACATACGGATTCCTTCCACAACAAAAAGCCTCTGTTCATTACGAACTTTGGCTTTTTTTACTAACTGAATTAAATTTTTTACCTGCGGATTTGCTGTACTGGTAATCATAATAACATCCTATCTGGAAAGATTTCTACAGATTTCATACTGATATTCCGGAATGGATTTGGTCATTGCCAGTGCCTCGTCAATATCATAATCTACGAATTCACCATTTTTATATGCTACAAGACGGTTTGATTTGCCTTCGCACAGCAAATCTACGGCAATGCATCCCATGGTAGATGCATAAACACGGTCTTTACAGGTCGGGCTTCCACCACGCTGCATGTGTCCTAAGATGGTCGCTCTGGTTTCAACTCCGGTTGCTGCTTCAATTCTCTTTGCCATGCTTGCGGAATGACCGATACCTTCTGCATTTACAATAATATGATGCTGCTTTCCACGTTTTCTGTTCTCTATAATATTATTTACAAGCTTCTGCTCGTCATAATCATATTTCTCCGGAAGCAGGATATCCTCTGCTCCATTGGCAATACCACACCACAGTGCAATGTAGCCTGCGCCTCTGCCCATTACTTCAATGATGGAGCAGCGCTCATGGGAGGTTGAGGTATCACGTACCTTATCAATGGCTTCCATGGCAGTATTTACTGCGGTATCAAAACCGATGGTATAATCGGTACAGGAAATATCAAGGTCAATGGTTCCCGGTAATCCGATGGTGTTGATTCCAAGTGCTGCCAGCTTCTGTGCGCCCTTAAAGGAACCGTCTCCACCGATTACGATAATTCCATCAATGCCATGTTTTCTGCAGATTTCAGCACCCTTCTGCTGTCCTTCCGGTGTTACGAATTCCTGACAACGTGCAGTCTGTAAAATTGTTCCACCTCTCTGGATAATGTCTGCTACATCTTTTGCTTCCATATCAATAATCTCTTCCTGCAAAAGACCTGCATAACCTCTCTTAATTCCTTTTACTTTCTTTCCCTTTGCAATAGCTTCCCTTACTACCGCACGGATAGCAGCGTTCATGCCCGGAGCATCCCCGCCACTGGTTAAAACACCAATTGTCTGAATTTCTTTTGACATTCCCTGTTACCTCCTATATGTAAACACTTCTCTTTGTTCTTTATCCAATCATTTTTATTCTAATCCTTAAACTGTGGTTTTGCAATGGCTACAACGACTTTTCTACAACTTTTACATTGTCTTTACCTAAGAAATTCCCAAGTTCTTCTAAAAGCTCTTTTGTAATTGCAACATTTCTGTTTTCCGGCAGACGCTTCATCTGTTTTTCTGCTGCAAGATAAATAACGACATGCTCTGAGCCATCGGCATCCATCATTTTTCCATAAAGAGCACCTTCTTTTTCTTCGAAATCGCTCTTACTTGGAAACTTCAGCCACAGCTCCCGTTTCACTTCATCAAAGGAAATGATTTTCTCACAAATAAGCTTGCCGTTACGGTCTTCTTCTGCAGTTACACGGCCTTCCACAAATACTTTGGCATCATTTTCAAGATATTTTGCATAACGCTCATAATCCTTCGGGAAAATGATGATTTCCACTGTTCCCACCAGATCTTCTAACGTAATAAATGCCATTGCCTTATTACTCTTGGTATACTTGATGACTTTATCGGTAATCATTCCACCGATACGCACCTTTGCGCCATCCGATACCTTAAGGGTTCCGGTCTCTTCATCCAGTACAAAGTCTGTGGTAACGGCATTGGTATTCTTCTTTAAACGCTCCATATATTCTTCCAGCGGATGTCCGCTGATATATATGCCCAGGACTTCCTTTTCAAAGCCAAGAAGCACTTCTTTGTCATACTCTTCTACATTCGGAAGCTTGATTTCGTACTCTGCCTTGTCCTCTTCCGGTGCAATATCAAAAAGTGTCATCTGACCAGCCATTGTGGTCTTCTTTTCCTGATTCAGTGCATCCAAAAGAGAACCGTATATCATCATCTTCTGACGACGGTTTCCTTCCAGTCCGTCTAAGGCTCCCGCTTTGATAAAGTTTTCTATGGTCCGTTTATTCACTTCTCTTCCGGAAAGTCTTGTAATAAAATCCTTTAACGTGGTAAACGGCCCACGGATTTTACGCTCCTCCACAATGGCATCAATCACCGGTCTTCCGATACTCTTAATGGCAGAAAGTCCATAGCGGATTGCTTGTCCGGATACGGAGAAACCACCCTCGCCTTCATTGATATCCGGCGGCAGAATTGCGATTCCCATCTGGCGGCAGGTGTAGATATATTCTGAGACTTTGGAAGTATTGTCTAAGACTGATGTCATTAACGCTGCCATAAACTCTACCGGATAATAGTATTTCAAATATGCGGTCTGATATGCAACCACTGCATAAGCTGCCGCATGGGATTTATTAAATGCGTATTTGGCAAAGTCAATCATGTTATCATAAATCTTGTTTGCCACTTTCTCATCGATTCCTCTTGCAATACAGCCTGGAACATTTTCTTCCGGATTACCATAGACAAAGTTCTTCCGCTCCTGCTCCATTACCTTGCCCTTTTTCTTAGACATGGCACGGCGCACCAGGTCAGATCTGCCCCATGTATAACCGGCGAGGTCACGTACAATCTGCATAACCTGTTCCTGATATACGATACAGCCATAGGTCGGCGCCAGAATCGGCTCCAATTCCGGGCAGTCATAGGTAATGCTTTCCGGGTGGTCTTTTCCCTTGATATAAGCCGGAATAAAGTCCATTGGACCCGGACGGTAAAGAGAAATGCCTGCGATAACATCCTCTAAGCTCTGTGGCTTTAACTCCTTCATGAAGTTCTTCATTCCGGCACTTTCCAACTGGAAGACACCATCGGTTTTGCCGGTTCCAAGAGAGTCTAGCACTTTCTTATCGTTATAGTCGATGGCATTCATATCAATTTTTTTACCGCTGCTCTTTTCTGCAAGACGGACTGCATTCTGGATTACAGTCAGTGTCCTGAGTCCTAAGAAATCCATTTTCAGAAGTCCTAATTCTTCAATGGTAGTCATGGTAAACTGTGTGGTTATGGTGCCATCGGATGCTCTTGACAACGGAACATATTCATCCATTGGTTTCTGGCTGATTACCACGCCTGCTGCATGCATGGACGTATGCCTCGGCAGACCTTCTAATCTTCTTGACATATCGATAAGTTTCTTTACCGACTCATCGGATTCATACATGCCACGAAGCTCCGGGTTCATCATCAGTGCCTTATCAATGGTAATTCCCAGTTCATTTGGAATTGCCTTGGCAATCGTATCCACAAAATTATAAGGCAAATCCATGACACGCCCCACATCACGGATTACTCCACGAGCTGCCAGCGTACCAAAGGTTACAATCTGTGTCACACAGTCCTTGCCATATTTTTCTACCACATAATCAATAACTTCCTGTCTTCGTTCAAAGCAGAAGTCCACATCAATATCGGGCATAGATACACGTTCCGGATTTAAGAAACGCTCAAAAATCAGATTGTAACGAACCGGGTCAATATCTGTAATTCCGGTGGTGTAAGAAACAAGGCTTCCTGCGGCACTGCCTCGTCCCGGTCCCACCATAATATCATGCTCTCTCGCATAATGGATAAAGTCCCACACAATCAGGAAATAGTCCACATATCCCATATTTTTAATAACGGCAAGCTCGTCATCTAATTTCTGTAAGTATTTTGGTGCATCGGCTCCATACCGCTTATCCAGTCCTTCATGACACAATTTATTTAAATAAGTCCAGGAATCATAGCCTTCCGGCACCTCAAAATGCGGTACCTTGGTATGTCCGAATTCAATTTCCACATGACAGCGGTCTGCAATCTTCTGGGTATTTTCCAGTGCCTGCAGTGCATATGGAAAAAGTGATTTCATTTCCTCTTCGGATTTGACATAATACTGTCCGCCTTCATAACGCATTCTGTCTTCGTCCGCTAATTTTTTTCCGGTCTGAAGGCAGAGCAGGATGTCATGAGGCTCTGCATCCTCTGCATTGGTGTAATGCACGTCATTGGTTGCTACCAGCTCAATTCCGGTCTCCTGGCTCATGCGGAGAAGCTGCTGGTTTACCAGCTTCTGCTCCGGAATTCCATGATTCTGCAGCTCTAAAAAGAAATTGCCTTTTCCAAAACAGCGTTCATAGCGGTAAGCTACTTCTTTTGCTTCTTCATACATTCCACGTACCAGATTACGCTGTACTTCACCTGCCAGACAGGCACTTAGGGCAATGATTCCCTCATGGTATTTTTCTAACACTTCCATGTCCACACGCGGCTTATAATAGTATCCCTCCACAAAGCCTTTGGATACAATTTTCATCAGATTGCTATAGCCTGTGTTATTCTCTGCCAGAAGCACAAGATGATAGTATCTGTCCTCTCCATGTA
>ENA-OPTA01001956-OPTA01001956.1-human-gut-metagenome-genome-assembly--contig:-NODE-1956-length-11635-cov-5.330656_pt1 | contig 11635 bp, 10 predicted proteins | sample MGYA00241813_ERZ501917 | MGnify/ENA primary metagenome ERZ501917 (study PRJEB25962, sample SAMEA2042408) | human gut metagenome | biome: human gut; feature: human-associated habitat; material: faeces...
TGCCCTCTAAGAACACCTCGCCAGCTGCGCTCAGCTGGAGCAGCCTTTTCGGGAAAACAGTTCTGAAATCTTCTCGTTTCTGCACGATGCTTTTTGTGTAGTGTCCGCCAGTTTCAGCATCGCACAAAATTTTTGCGATCCGATAAAAAGCGCCGGAGTGGTTCCAAACTGCTCCGGCGCTTCCAATAAGGATTTACTTTTTCTTCGTCCCTACGGATTTTTTTGGCTTTGCCGCAGGCTTCTTTTGCTGCGGTATCTTTTTCAGCAGGATTCCGCTAAACGGCGGCAGGTCAATCTGGAACTGGCAGCCGTTTCGGGTCATCTCGCCAACGATGGGTTTGGTGTCCTCCACGGTGTTTCCGTGGAATCGCTCCCAGTCGGTGTGCAGCAGCGGCTGCAATGCGGTGCAGTCCGGCAGGGTGAACGTATAGTGCTGTGTGCCCTCGTCGGAGAAGTGCAGGAGAATCACCAGATCTTCCCCGTGGGCAGCGTGGCGCTGGATGGCGTAGATGCACCGCTCTTCCTGATGGCAGTCCAGCCAGCGGAAGCCGTCCGCCTCATAGTCGCCCTCATACAGCGCCGGTTCTGTGAGATAGAGCCGGTTCAGCTCCATCATAAAGTGGTGGAACGCATCGTGGATGGGGAACTTCAGAATGTCGAAATCCTGCTGCTGGGTCTCCGTCCACTCCCGCAGCTGTCCCAGCTCGCTGCCCATGAAGAGCAGCTTTTTCCCCGGATGGGCGTACATATAGAGGTAGAGCGCCCGTGCCTGCGGGAACTTCTGTTCGTACTGCCCGAACATCTTTTGCAGAATCGTCGCTTTCCCGTGGACGTTTTCGTCGTGGGAGAGGGGGAGCAGATAGTACTCGTTGGGGAAGTACATCATGGAGAACGTGAGCTTGTGGTACTCGTTTTTCCGCTCCCACGGGTACTGGCGGAAGTAGTTCAGGGTGTCATTCATCCAGCCCATGTCCCACTTATAGTCAAAGCCCAGTCCACCGTATTCCACCGGTTTGGTGACACCGCTGTAATTGGTGGAGTCCTCCGCAATGAGCATGGCATCCGGATACCGCTGGTGCAGCCCCTGATTCATGCGCTTCAGGAACTGGATGCTGGACGGGTTGGTGCCACGGTATTCCTCGCCGCCCCAGTAGATCAGCCGGCTGACCGCATCCATGCGGATGCCGTCGAAGTGAAAGACATCCAGCCAGTAGAAGGCGTTGGACTGGAGGAAGCTGCACACCTCGCCCCGTGCGTGAATGAAATTGCAGCTGCCCCATTCGCTGTAGGTGTCCTCTTTTTCCGGGTATTCGTAGAGGGTCGTGCCGTCGTAGTGGTTCAGGGCGTAGCCGTCCACGGCGAAGTGTACGGGAACAAAGTCGATGATGACGCCGATACCCGCCTGATGGCAGGTGTCCACCAGCTGCATCAGCTGGTGCGCTGTGCCGTAACGGGCGGTGGGGCTGAAAAAGCCGGTGTTCTGATAGCCCCACGAACAATCCGCCGGATGCTCGCTGAGAGGCATGAATTCGATGTAGTTGTAGCCGTTTTCCCTGACGTACTTCACCAGCTTCGGTGCGATCTCCTCGTAGGTGTACCAGCCGTTTTCGTCGTGGGGATTGGTCATCCACGAGCCAAGGTGCACCTCGTAGATGTTGACGGGCTTGTGCCGGTGGTCGCTGCGCTGTTTCATCCAGCTGCTGTCGTGGAAGGTGTAGCTGGAGAGATCACGGATAATGGAGGCGTTGCTGGGGCGCAGCTCCATGCCGAATCCGTAGGGGTCGCAGTGGTCGATGGTCTCGCCGTCGGGGTTCTGCGGCGTGATGCGGTACTTGTACATCTGTCCGGGCAGCGCATCCGGCACGGTGATCTCATAGACACCGCCGTCATGAATGCGTGTCATGGGCATCGGCTCCCATTCGCCGCCCTCCCAGATCAGGGCGACAGCTTTGGCATTGGGCGCAAGGGTGCGGAACACCACGCCGTCCCTGGTGACGTGCGCCCCGAAATAGGTATGTGCATCAAAGGAATTTCCCAGAAAAAACTGATGGATATCCATGAATGTTGTAACTCCTCTCAATTCCGCAGTTTGTCACTTTCTGCTGAATTTATTTCTCTTTCCTATTCATTATACAGGAACCCTGCCGTATACTGCAAGCGCCAAATTGAAAAATACCGTTGTATTCTCGACATATCATCGAATATATGATGAGAAATAGACTGCCAACTGGAGAAAAAGAAAAAAATTTCGGAAACCCATTGCAATTTGACAGAAGATGGGGTATAATAAAAGAGCAGAGAACTCGGCCGTATCATGCGGTGCGGACCCTGTTGCAGAAATTTATTAGGAGGCACTCACTTATGTTAGTATCGGCAAAGGATATGATGGACAAGGCAAGAGACGGCAAGTATGCAGTCGGCCAGTTCAACATCAACAATCTGGAATGGACAAAGGCAATCCTGAACACAGCACAGAAGCTGAACTCTCCGGTAATTCTCGGCGTTTCCGGCGGTGCCGGCAAGTACATGACCGGCTTCAAGACTGTTGCAGATATGGTAAAGGCAATGGACGAATCTCTGGGCATCACGGTTCCGGTTGCACTGCATCTGGATCACGGTACCTATGATCAGTGCTATGCCTGCATCAAGGCTGGCTTCACCTCCATCATGTTCGACGGCTCTCACTTCCCGATCGAAGAGAACCTGGCAAAGACCCGTGAACTGGTTGCAGTTGCACACAATCTGGGTCTGTCCATCGAGGCAGAGGTTGGCGCAATCGGCGGCGAAGAAGACGGTGTCATCGGCAGAGGCGAATGCGCAGATCCGCAGGAATGCAAGACCATCGCTGATCTGGGCGTAGACATTCTGGCTGCTGGTATTGGTAACATCCACGGTGTATATCCGGCAAACTGGGAAGGTCTGAGCTTCGAGACACTGGCTGCTGTTAAGGAAGCCGTTGGCGATATGCCGCTGGTACTCCACGGCGGTACCGGTATTCCGGACGACCAGATCACCAAGGCAATCTCTCTGGGCGTTGCAAAGATCAATGTCAACACCGAGTGCCAGCTGGTATTTGCAGAAGCAACCAGAAAGTACATCGAAGAGGGCAAGGATCTGAAGGGCAAGGGCTTTGACCCGAGAAAGCTGCTCCTGCCGGGCTATGAGGCAATCATGGCAAAGGTTGAGGAGAAGATGAACCTGTTCGGCTCTGTCGACAAGGCATAAGCTTCAGAGATCCGGTTCTGAATTTCAAAAACCACAAAACAATGAGCGGAATGGGCGAACGCCTGTTCCGCTTTTTGTGTCTGTATCGCCTGCCCCGGCGCAGCCGCTGCGGAAACTGCCAAAAATTTTGGACGTTTACACAAAAGCGCTTGACAAGCCGGCGGTGTTTCCCATATAATAGAGGCAATACCCATTGCTATTTCAAAATCAGAGCTTGTGTTCGTAGGAAATATATGCGGATTTTCGAGCAAATTTTTTTGCAGACAAGGCAAAAATTTGCAGGCATACTTTCGTATGGCAAGAATTTTTAACGCAGTATGCAACAAAATTTGCCGAAAAGACGTAGATAGACGCCTATGAACACGAGCTTTCAGCGTGAAAAAAATATTTCCGGAAGGAGCAACAAACACATGGAGTGCTATCGAATTCATATGGGAAAAGCCAAGTGCGCCGTCGATCTGGGGGACGGCAGCGAGCGTGGCGAATACGTCAATCAGGATTACATTCTGTCCAAGCTGGGCAGACCCCACCGCAGCATCAGTCTGATGTACTGCTATTATCCGCTGGATGCGGGCTGGCCGGGACGTGCCAGCGTGGTGCACGCCAGTCCGGATGTCAGCTTTGCATGGGATTTTCCCTATGACGATTACTTCACCTATAAGGGCGGACTGGGCGGCAGCACCGAGGGCGAGCCGTTCGAGTACATGCGGGAGATCCGCCGCCACGGACAGGATGTCAGCCTGACGCTGACCATCGACCCCCACGTGTCCGACGAGCACCTCGCTGCCATCGGAGAGGATCTGCGCCCGTTCGGACGGGTGTTCCTGCGCATCAACCACGAGGCGACCGGCAACTGGTTCTCGTTCAACAAGCGCTGCACCTATCAGGAAGTGGCGGATTTCTTCGTCCGTGCCAGCCGTATCATCAAGGAACATGCGCCCAACGTCCAGACCATCATCTGTATCGGCGGCATCGAAGACCTCGCCAAGGAGGAGATGGAGAAGGAGAAGGAGTTCGCCCAGACCATTCCGGTAGCGGACATCTGGTCGGTGGACAAGTATATGGCGCTCCACTGGGGCTGGCCATATGATGTGGCAGAACACGGCGGAAACTCCCACAGTCGCAGCACCGTTGCTGACACCTACGAAAAGACCAAGCGCAGCTTCGAGCGCTTCCGCCACCTGAACGGCGGTGCGGCAAAGCCCATGACCATGGCGGAGTTCAACGCAGACGGCGATGTCACCGGCCCTTATGAGCAGGCAGACATGGTGCGGGAATTCTGCGATAAGCTGGAGACAGAACAGGCGGACTGGTTCAGCGCCTTTACGTTCTACCAGTTCCGTGACCGTGGCAGACTGGGACTGGAAATCGAAGACCCCAACAATGCCGAGGTGGGCATTGCGCAGCCGGTGCTGGAAACCTATAAGGAGATCATCCACCGGGATTGGTTCAGCCCGCAGATCACCCGTCAGGAGGGCGAAGCTGCACTGCCGCTGACCCTGCGCTGGAGCAATTCCGAGGATGCCGAGGGCGTGGCAATTCCGCTGCACTTCGAGAAGAATCCTACCTTCTGCGAGGCGGTCTTTGAGGATGAGAGCAACCTGATGCTGGAGCTGAACGGCAAGTGGTTCTATAAGGCACCGGGCACCAGAACTGTGGATATGATGGCTGCGTTCTTTGAGAAGCCGCTGCAGGGTGAGACAGACCTGACACTGAAGATCTTCGCACCGCCGGCAACGGGGGAGAACGACCTCTCGCAGGAGGATGGCATGTTCCACTGCGACACCACCCTCACTAGCCTGCCCAAGGTGCGCATCCGGTTCGAACCGGTGGAAAAATAATCCGGCGGAAATTTTTGAGAAAAATTCCCTTGACAAAAATTGATTCATCCTGTATAATTTAAATAACGAGATTATCAAGGGCTTGTTATGATGACGATATCAGCAGCCCGGAAACAGGAGAATCATAGAAATGGGATTATTCGACAAAGTCAACCAGATGAGCCGCAGCGTGTCTGAGAGCTCCAAGAATGCAGCAGAAACCAGCAACCTGAAGAAGAAGATCGCCTACGAGCAGGAGCGGATTCAGGAGCAGCTGCAGGAAATCGGCCGTCTGTTCTACGAGAATCCGGACGGCGACCACAAGGCAGAGCTGGAAGTTTGCGCAGACATCGACGACAGAAAGCGCCGGATCGAGAGCATGCGCAGCGACCTCACCTCCATGAAGGGCGTTCGGGTCTGCAGCAAGTGCGGTGCACGGTTTGACGAAAAGTATGCCTTCGCATTCTGCGGCCAGTGCGGCGCAAAGCTGGAGGACTAATCACAAGAGCATAGCAGCAGCACATGCCCGCCTTGGGGGTGTGCTGTTTTTGTGTGCATACAGGAGGGAAAAACATGCAGCCAGAGTATTGCTTTGATTGGGCGAGCGTGCACGTGCCGGCATCGGCAGTGATCGCCCTGATGCGGAAGCACCGGAATGACGGCGTTTCGATTTTGTTTCACTATGCGCAGGGACTCTATAAGGTCGGCGTAGATCCCGGCAACGCAAGAGAACCGTTTTATATGGATGAGGATACCTATCCGTCCATGTTTGCTTTTTGCAGCTGCGCCTGCATCGAGGGCGGATTTCTTCTGCCGGACTTGCAGGACAAGCTGGACATCCTCTCGGTAAACGACGGAGATCCGGCAGCGTATTTTGCGGATTAAAGTATTTTGCGGATTAAATATATATGGAAGGAAGTTTGGTATGGAAACAGCAAAAAAGAAAAACCGGTGGCTCTCTTTTTTCGTAGACGGCGTGCTGTCCGGTCTGATGATCGGCACAGGCGGGATTGTCAGTCTGTCCTGTGACAACCGGTATCTGGGGGCATTTTTATTCTCGCTGGGGCTGTTCTGCATTGTGCAGTTCCGGTACGGACTGTACACCGGAAAGGTGGGCTATATTCTGGATCGGGATCTGCCCTATCTGGCGGAGACTTTTTTCACACTGCTCGCCAATGCCGTCGGCGCAGCTGCCATGGCAGGACTGGTGCACCTGACGAGATTCGCACGGGACACAGCGGTCACGGGAATGGATGTGACGCTGATGGATCGGGCGCAGGCATCCATGTCGGCGAAAATGGGCGACCATCTTTGGAGCGCATTTGTGCTGGCGATTTTCTGCGGCATCATGATGTTCTCCGCCGTGGAGGGCTCCCGCCGCTGTCAGGAGAGCAAGAACACCGTTGCCGGACTGTTTGTCATCGTAATGCCCATTATGGTGTTCATTCTCTCCGGCTTCAACCACTGCGTTGCGGATATCTTCTACTATTTCCTGGCAGGCTGTCCGGATCCCGGCCGTGCGCTGCTGTATTTCCCGGTGGTCATTCTGGGCAATCTGGTGGGCGGTATTCTGATCCCGTTCCTGAAGCGTTTCTCGAACCAGCCGCTTTAACCATCGCTTTTCCGGATAAAATTCAGGCAATGCCGCACATGAGAAATCGTGTGCGGTTTTTTCGAAAAAGGAGGACGTATTTATGGCATGGCTATCTTTTCTCTTGGTGGGCTGCGGCGGTGCGCTGGGTGCAGTGCTGCGGTATGCCATCGGCTTGATTCCGGTTCGGAGCGAATTTCCGGTGCTCACCCTCTGCATCAACTTTTTCGGTGCTGCAGCAATCGGACTGATTGCGGAGACGGCTGCGGGACAGCAGCTCTCCGCCCGGAGCACACTCTTCTGGAAAACGGGCGTTTGCGGCGGTTTTACCACGTTTTCCACCTTTTCTCTGGAGGCGGTGACGCTGTTTCAGGGAGGCAAGTGGGGTCTGGGCAGTTTGTATGTGCTGCTGAGTGTCGCCGGCTGTTTTGGCGGTGTGCTTCTGGGAAAGCTGCTGCACCGCTGGCTCTTTGCAGTGTGAAAACAGGGGGAACACAGATGGAAGAGCAGCTTCGCATCACACTGGGCGGTGGAGCATGTGCTCCGGAGCAACGGACAAAAGCTTTTGAATATACAGGAACAGCACTCGGAACAGCGGCAGTATCCCATTCATTACACCGCCGGCGGAGCGAGGCAGCAGGAGCGTGGGGAGAATGGATTGCAGTTTGATTGATTTCATAAACAGAATCTCCATAAAAATAAGAACCTGTCTTCACAAGAAATATATGTGGATTTTCGAGCATAATTTTGTTGCAGACAAGGCAAAAATACGCAGGCGGGCTGTCGCCCGGCAAGTATTTTTCACGCAGTATGCAACAAAATTTGCCGAAAAGACACGTGTATACGCTTGTGAAGACAGGTTCTAAAAAAGCCGACAGCATCTGCGTAAAAAAGCAGACGTCATCAGCGAAACAGCGGTTTTGGAATCCCAGGGGAGAACATCATTCCCGATCTTGAATTGTGAACTGTAAGCAAAACCCGACAGCGCTTCTATGCTACAATGAATTGCGGAATCTGTCAAGTATTCCAGAAAGGAATGGTTTCCATGAAAGAACAGCGGAGCATCTGCCTCGGCGGAACGCAAATTTCCTATACGTTGGAGCGCAAGGCAGTGAAAAATGTCAATCTGCGGCTGCGCCCGGAAACGGGATTGCTGGTTTCTGCGCCAAAAGATGCGCCGCTGGCGCTGGTGGAGCAGATTTTGCAGCAGCATGGGGAGCGGATTTTGCAGACACTGCGCCGGTATGATACTGTCTCGGAACAGCCGCCGCAGTACCCCATCCACTACACCGCCGGCGAAACGGTGCTGTATCTGGGAAAATACTGCCGTCTGTCGGTGGAGCAGGGCAGCCGGGACAGCGTACAGGTGCAGGGAGAGACCATCCGCCTGCTGGTGCGCCAGCCGGAGCAGGAGGCACTTCGCAAAAAGACGTTCGACGACTGGTGGGAGCGCTCCTGTGAAAAAGCGGTGCGGAATCTCTGCCGCGCAGTCTATCCCGTCTTTGCACCCCACGATATCGCCTTTCCGGAGATCCGCTTCCGTGCCATGGTGTCCCAGTGGGGAAACTGCCGGCCGCAGCGGGGAATCCTCACATTCAACACCCGCCTGCTGGCAGCACCGGTGCGCTGCATTGAATACGTGGTGATGCACGAATTCACCCACTTCCTCTACGCCGATCACTCCGGGAACTTCTACGGGTTTGTGGCACAGGAACTGCCGGACTGGAAGCAGCTGGAGATGCAGCTGCGGCAGGTGCAGACACGGCTCTAGAGCACCATTTCATCAGAAAAAACCGGAAACTCTGGAAAAATTTATCAAACTGCACAAAAACGGCAGGTGCGGTTTGTCTGGTTTCCATAGAAATTCGATGTGAAAAGAAAAAAATATTGCATTTTTTTCACCAATGTGATAAAATGAGTATTGGATCGTGTCCGGATGCGGAAAGGACTGAAAGCTGCTTGGATTTTGGCAAAAGCCGGAAAAACAGGCGGCGCATCCGATCCCTGGAACGGACAGGACAAATCGGATTCGTTTTTTGCGAAAGGAGTATTTTTATGAAGAAAATTGGGCTCGGTAAACGGGTGCTTGCCTGTGTTGCAAGTGCCGCAACGTTGCTGACCGGAACGACGGCACTCTCTGCAGTGGGAATGCAGGTGCAGACGCTGACCGCATCGGCTGCATCCTATGACAACTATGCAAAGCTGCTGCAGTACACCATGTATTTCTATGATGGAAATATGTGCGGCAGCGATGTGGGAAGTGCTTCGCAGTTCACATGGAGAGATAACTGCCACACTGCCGATGAGGTGGACGGCGGTTACCACGATGCAGGCGACCACGTAAAGTTTGGTCTGCCGGCAGGCTACACCGCTTCCACACTGGGCTGGGGCTACTATGAGTATAAGGACAGCTACGACGCACTGGGACAGACAGCACACCTGAAGGCGCTCACAGACCGTTTCTGCGACTTCTTTAAGGCGAGCACAAAGCTGAACGGCAATGACGTTTCCAGCTTATGCTATCAGGTGGGCAAGGGTCAGGAAGACCACGATGTCTGGTGCTCTCCGGAATCTCAGACCGACCAGAGCCTGCGTACCGCATACTGGACTTCGGATGATGCCAGCGACATCGCAGCAGAATATGCCGCAGCACTGGCAGCAAACTATGTCAACTTCGGCAACGAGGAAGATCTGACCTATGCAAAGGCACTGTACAACTATTCCATCCGCACCAATAAGGCAGAGTGCCCGGCGGCTGGCAACTTCTACGGCTCCTATGACTATTATGACGATCAGGCATGGGCAGCTGGCTGGCTGTATCTGGCAACCGGCGACAGCTCCTATAAGACATTCCTGAACACCTTTATGAATGCCTCAAACGCCGGCAAGTCCGGACAGTCCGGCTGCCAGTGGGGCGTATATTCCCCCATGAGCTGGAACAATGTCAGCCTGGGTGCTGCCATTCTCCAGAGTGAGATCACCGGCAGCGGTTCTGACTGGTCCAAGGTCACCACTTACCTGAACGGCAAGTGCACCAGCGAGAGCCAGTACTACTGCGAAGCTTCCTGGGGCAGCGCACGGTATAACACCACCATGCAGCTGGCTGCATTGGTTACCTCCAAGTATTCCGCACAGAGCGGAAAGGATTATTCCGGCTGGTGCAAGGCACAGATGGCAATGATCCTGGGCAACAACCCCAAGAACGTCAACTTTGTCGTTGGCATGGACTCCAACTCCGCAAAGTATCCGCATCACAGAGCAGCTTCCGGCTACAGCAGCTTTGACGAGATGAAGAAGCAGACCGGCTATAGCGCAAACGGCCACACACTGGTCGGCGCACTGGTCGGCGGTCCGGCAGATGCAAACTTTACTTACACCGACTCGGTCAACGATTATGAGGCAAACGAAGTTGCGCTGGACTACAATGCAGGTATTGTCGGCGCAGCAGCAGGTCTGTACTCTATTTATAAGACCGGTTCTATCGACGCTACTATCGAGGGTGTCAACGGTTCTGCTGTAGTTACCACCGAGGCAACACAGGCAACCACCGCCTCCACCACTCGTGCAACCACAACTACCACCAAGGCAACTCAGGCAACTCAGGCTACCACACAGTCGAGCAGCACATCGTCCGGCGGTGCAACCTACTCCAAGAACCTGAACCAGGCTGTAGACTATGACAAGCTGCCGTCTACTGATCGTATGATCGGCTGGGCTTGGAAAGATCTGGGCGTGAAGTCCGGCGACAAGATTTCCAAGGTTGAGATCAACATCACCGCAAAGTCCGGCGAGATCGGCAAGTGGCAGGGCGCATTCGGCTCCTCCACCAGCGTGGCACCGGGCTACTGGACACAGAGCGATGACATGACTCAGACCATCAACAGCAAGAGCGGTACCATCACATGGGACGTAGACGCAGCAACCTCCTCCATCATTCAGGTGGACTATGACGGTCAGCTGAAGTTCGGCATTTGGTGGATCGACTGCACACAGTTCACCATTGACTCCATCAAGGTTTACACCGGTAACAGCAGCTCCGTTACCACTGCTTCTACTACCAAGACAACTACCAAGGCAACTACCACAAGAAGAACTACCGCTTCTACCACCAAGGCAACTACCACGACTACCAAGACCACTGGCACACAGCCGAACTGGCCGGAAGCTACCCTGTACGGCGACGTAAATCTGGACGGCGCAATCGACCTGACAGATGCTGTTCTGCTGAACAAGGCAATCGCTGGCTCTGTTTCGCTGAGCGACCAGCAGAAATCGAATGCAAACGTTTGCACTGACATTGGTCTGAGCGCAAACGATTCCATGGCGCTGCTGAAGTTCCTGGTTCGTCTGGTAAATAACCTGCCGACCGACTAAAAACGTGCAGTAAGATGCGCAATATTTTCCGATAAAAAGAGTGCGGAGGTCTGAGGACTTCTGCACCCTTTTTGAATTTCCATGGAGAAAAGCTGAATTTTCGTCAAAGTGCCCAAATTCTAATGGAACTGTTCGGTAAATTCTACTGAATTTTGAAAAATCTCTTTACAACAAAAATCGCATATGCTATAATATTTAAAACGAGAAAATTATGCGCTTGTAAGGGGATTATTGCGCTATTTTGCATATCTTATCAACCGCATAACACGTCCGGTTCGCCGGCGGGAAAGAATCGTTGTATTTGGACATGCGTACCCATGTCCATCACAAAAACTTTTTTCAATTTTCAAGGAGGATACTTATGCTGAAGAAAACTCTCGGCAAGAAGGTCATCTCCGTGCTCTCGGCTGCTGTTATGGCAACCTCTGCGACTGCGACCGGTCTGGGCGCAATCGCACTGACTGCCTCTGCTGGCAATGAGCTTGGAGAAGGTACTTTCGAAAACGGCAAGGGCTTGCCGTGGCACATTTGCGAAAACGCAACTGGTGAAATGAAGTTCGACATCACAGATGGCATTTATGCGATCCTGATCAAAACTCCCGGCGGTACTGGTTACGGCGGGGAG
>ENA-OPTA01001958-OPTA01001958.1-human-gut-metagenome-genome-assembly--contig:-NODE-1958-length-11625-cov-2.903889_pt1 | contig 11625 bp, 10 predicted proteins | sample MGYA00241813_ERZ501917 | MGnify/ENA primary metagenome ERZ501917 (study PRJEB25962, sample SAMEA2042408) | human gut metagenome | biome: human gut; feature: human-associated habitat; material: faeces...
GGCAAGCCGCAGCCTGAGCTTTTTTGCCTATTATCTGGTAGGCGCCGCCCCACTTCCTCCGCATGGGAGGGGCCGGTAATGGTTCCCACTGCTGCCTGCGGAATCTCTTCATGCAGCACCTGACTCATGGTCAGAAACGTCTGTTCCTCCAGCCCTTTGCTGGCATTAACCACAGTCGTTCCCGCCTGGACATAGGGGGAAACCTGTCTTGCAAGTTCCCGAATGTGACGGGACGGCACAGCAAAGAGCAGCAGCTCGCAGTCAGATGCACAGGCAAGATCGGTGGTCAGTGCGATCTTCTCCGGAATCGGCACGCCCGGCAGCTTATCCCGCCGTTCGCCGTCCCGCCGAATCTCTGCAATGGTCTGCTGAGAATGGTTCCAGACCGTCACAGTATGGCCGTTATGATACGCCGTCAGCGCAAGACTCAACCCGAATCCGCCGGCACCCAGTATGGTTACATTTGCCACAGGCAACCTCCTTCTGTCGATGGGAACACGCTCCGGCGTTCTCACACGTTTTTTGTCTTATGAAAAGAAAACCGATTTTCCGTCCCGTTTTTCAGGCGCTGGATGTTGGTGCGGTGCATCCAGATGACCATAGCACCCATCACCGCAGCCAGCCCAGTGTTCAGCCAGACGTACCACATGGGCATATCCCCACGCTGGAGCATCTGGAACAGGAAGGTAATGATCGGGCAGCAAACCGCAGCGATGATCGAGCCGAGGGAAACGTATTTCGAAATTGCCAGAACTATGATAAAGATCAGGATCAGACATCCGAACACCTTGGGATCAATTCCCAGAAAGACCGATACGCCGACCAGCACGCCCTTTCCCCCACGAAAATGATAGTACAGGGGAAAGACATGTCCCAGAATGGCAAAGATTCCGGCGATATAGCCGATGAAGTGCACGTCCTGCTGTGCCGTCAGTCCCACATCCATCCAGTGGCAGATGCCACGGCTGAGGAACACGGCGATGATGCCCTTTGCCAGATCACCGATGAGCGTCAGCGCAGCGCAGCCCTTTCCGAAACAGCGCAGGGTATTGGTCAGGCCGGCATTGTGGCTGCCGAAATCCCGCACATCCTGATGCTTCAGCAACCGAACCACCAGAATGGAGCTGTTGCAGCTTCCCAGCAGATAGGACACCAGCGCAGACAAAACAATTGCCAAAAACAGCATTCCATCCACCTCTTATTTCTCGTCCTTGGCACGTTCCCGCACCACAAAGCGCACCGGCGTTCCGGACAGTCCGAACGTAGAGCGAATCTGATTTTCCAGATACCGCTGGTAGGAGAAGTGGAACAGATCGGCACGGTTGACAAAGATGACAAACGTGGGGGGCTTGGAACTTGCCTGTGTGATATAGTAGATCTTCAGGCGCTTGCCCTTGTCCGAGGGCGGCTGCACTCTGGTGGTCGCATAGGCGAGCACATCGTTCAGCATACCGGTGGAAATGCGGATATTATTCTGCAAGTATACCTCCCGAATCAGCGAGAACAGCTTCTGTACCCGCTGACCGGTCTTGGCAGAAATAAAGAGGAACGGCGCATAGGACATGAAGCTAAAGTCGTTTTTCAGCTTGTCCTCGTATTCCCGCATGGTCTTGTTGTCCTTTTCGATGAGATCCCACTTGTTGACCACGATGATGGACGCCTTTCCCTGTTCGTGGGCATAGCCGGCAACCTTGGAATCCTGTTCCGTAAAGCCCTCTGCGGCATCGATCAGAATCAGGCAGACATCTGCCCGATCTACCGCCATATAGGCACGCAGCACGCTATAGTGCTCAATGCGCTCTGTAACCTTTGCCTTTTTCCGGATTCCAGCGGTGTCAATGAGGGTGAAAGTGCCCTCTTCGTTTTCCACAACGGTATCCGTTGCATCACGTGTTGTCCCTGCCACATTGGAAACGATAACACGTTCCTCTCCGGCGATGCGGTTGACCAGCGAGGACTTGCCCACGTTCGGCTTACCGATAATGGCAACCTTGATGTTATCCTCGTCGTCATCCTCCGCATCCTCCTCCGGCAGGTATTCATAGAGGGCATCCAGCATATCGCCGGTGCCGTGACCATGTGCCGCAGAAATGGGATAGGGATCGCCGATTCCCAGATTATAGAACTCATACAGTTCCATAGGCGGTTCGCCGATGGTGTCGCACTTATTGACGGCGAGGATCACCGGTTTTCCGCTCTTTTGCAGCATGCTCGCCACAGCGCTGTCGTCCGCCGTGACACCGCACCGCACATCTGTCACCAGAATAATGACATCGGCACGTTCAATGGCAAGCTCTGCTTGCTGGCGCATCTGTTTCAGAATGACGTCTTCTGTCGAGGTTTCAATACCGCCGGTGTCCACCAGCATAAACTGGCGGTTTCTCCATTCGCCCTTGGCATAGATTCGGTCCCGTGTGACACCTGGGGTATCCTCTACGATGGAAAGCCGTTTTCCGATCAGCTTATTAAACAGCGTGGACTTGCCCACATTTGGCCGCCCTACAACTGCTACAACTGGCAATGCCATTTTCTCATCTCCTTCTTCCAAAACCGACAAATAATACAAAAAAGAGAGGCAGCCAAGGCCGCCTCTCCTCCTCGTACAAATGTCATGCCCAGAGTCTTACTCTGCTTCGTCCATCTTCAGAACGGCAACGCCATTGTAATATCCACAATTCTTGCAAACCTTATGCGGTGCCTTGTATGCGCCGCAATTGCTGCATGTGCTCATTGCCGGTGCATCGAGCTTCCAAACAGCAGAACGTCTTTTATTCCGTCTTGCCTTGGAGACCTTATTCTTCGGTACAGCCATGTTTTCGCACCTCCTTTTATTTTCGACAGTCGCAGGTGGCTTCGTTCAGGTTACACCCGCAGATATCGCACAGACCCTTGCAGTCCTCCCGGCAAAGCATCTTTGTCGGCAGCATCAGCAGCAGGTCCGAGATTGCTGTCTGATTCATATCAATGCTGTCGTGTTCTGCAACCAGATATGTGTCATAAACGTCGCCCTCACTCTGTAGCGATGGTACGACTGTGTGAGAAAAGTCATACGAATACTCGCGCGTCAATTCCTGAAGGCAGCGATCGCAGACAACATGCAGCACACAAGAAACCGTATATTGCAGTGTCACAATACCGGCACGATTGCGAAACATTCCCTTGACCGTCACCGGCCCGTCAAACGTATAGCCGTGCACACCGGACAGTTCCTCCGGCACGATCTGGTATTCAATCGGGAAACGCATTCCTTCTATCTGAAATAGTTCTCGCAGCTGTAAAACCATACCTGTTCCCTTTCACGCATTGCATTACTTATTATATACTATTTTGCCCCAGCTTGTCAAGCATTTTTTTCAAAAACCGAAAAGAGGGCGAAATTGCGTCACTCTTAGTCGATGAAACGAGTAACGGAGGTCGGCAGCTCCGATGGATCTGCGGAAACAGTAAAGGTAACAGAAGAATCCTCTCCGGTCAGCTTGTCCAGCTTTTCCAGCATCCGGCCGAACTCATCGAAATCAGCGCCAGCGATCTTCAGGATACCATCAACATAGATCTCTTTGATGTCGTAGTTGCCTGCCAGCATACCAGCGATGAAGCCGTAGAAGGAATCGAAGCTGTCGATGCAGAACTGCTCTGCATCACACCATCTTACCTTGTAGCTGATGGAACGGCGCAGTGTCTCGCCCTTTTCGATGCATACCAGACAGCCGTTGGTGTTCTTTACTGCTGCATTGATCTTGTCGATGATGACCTTAGTTTTTCCGCTTCCTTTTTTTCCTGTAATCAGTTGAATCATAGTGAAACTCCTTTCGTACCGCAAAAGCGGCACATGTTTTGAAAGAGACCGCCGGAAATCCGACACGCTCTCGCATTCAATTTTGGAGCTGTGCAGAAATTATTCTGCCAGCTTTGCCTCCAGAGCAGCCTTCTGGTCTTCATAACCCGGCTTGCCCAGCAGTGCAAACATATTCTTCTTGTAGCTCTCAACGCCCGGCTGGTTGAACGGGTTGACACCCAGCAGATAACCGGAGATTGCGCATGCCTTTTCGAAGAAGTAGATGAGGTAGCCCAGACTCTTTTCGGAAACATCTTCCACTTCCAGAATCATATTGGGAACACCGCCGTCGGTGTGTGCCAGAATAACACCTTCCAGTGCCTTCCGGTTTACCACAGACATGTTCTGATTGGTGAGGAAGTTCAGACCATCCAGATTTTCAGCGTCCGGTTCCAGATAGAAATCCTGCTTCGGCTTCTTGATATCCACAACGGTCTCAAACAGAATGCGGCTGCCCTCCTGGATGTACTGACCCATGGAGTGCAGGTCGGTGGAGAATACGCCAGCCGACGGGAAGATTCCCTTGTTATCCTTGCCCTCGCTCTCGCCGAACAGCTGCTTGTACCACTCAGACATCATTACGAAGCTCGGCTCATAGGAAACCAGCATTTCCACAGCCTTGCCCTTGCGGTACAGAATGTTCCGCAGTGCAGCGTACTTGTAGCAGTCGTTCTGCTCAAAGTCAGCCATGTAGTCCTTCTGTGCCTGTGCAGCGCCTTCCATCAGGGCAGCGATATCACAGCCGGCAACTGCGATGGGCAGCAGACCAACTGCGGTCAGAACGGAGTACCGTCCGCCAACGTTGTCCGGAACAACGAAAGTCTCATAGCCCTCGGTATCCGACAGTTCCTTCAGGGTACCCTTTGCCTTATCGGTAGTTGCAAAGATGTGATCCTTTGCGCCATCCTTGCCATACTTCTTCTCAACCAGCTGCTTGAACACACGGAATGCCAGCGCCGGTTCTGTTGTCGTACCAGACTTGGAGATGACGTTTACGGAGATATCCTTGCCCTCGCAAATCGAGAGTACCTCGTTCAGATAAGTCGGATTGATGTTGTTGCCGACATAGTAGATATCCGGTGTATCTTTCTTCAAGTTGTTGTAGAACGGCGATTTCAGGAACTCGATGGCAGCACGGGCACCCAGATAAGAACCGCCGATACCGATGACGATCAGGATATCCGAATTGCTCTGGATCTTCTTGGCAGCAGCCTGAATCCGTGCGAATTCTTCCTTGTCATAATCGGTGGGCAGGGTAAGCCAGCCCAAGAAGTCCGAACCGAGTCCGGTCTTGTTGTGCAGCATCTCTGCTGCCGCTTCCACCTGATGCTTGATTCCGGTGAGTTCGTCTTCCCCAACAAATTTTGCCAGATACTTTGTATTCAGCTTTACAGACATAATACAATTCCCTCCACTTTCTAAAAGGCGTTGCAGCCAAGCCGCCTTTTTCAGGCAGCTGCGCATCCTGCGGAATCCTCCGGCACGATGCACCGTCTGCGATGCAGACCTACTTCAACCACTTTACCACTATATCATACTATATTCTTCGTCTGATTGCAAGTGGAATCCGGATTCTTGTTCAATCTACACAAAATTACATTCTACAATTTAAGCAGTTTGACGACAAATTGTGACAGCGAATCCCCAAAATTCCGCAGCCGCACAGAATCCGACGCCACAACCGCCGTTTCATCCAGCAAAGTGTCTCCGTGGTAGAACGCCGCCCGTCCAAGGCGCTGTCCCTTTTTCACCGGTGCCAGCACATACCGTGGCAGCACCAGCACCGTTTCCAGCTCCTGATCGGATTTCGGCACCACAAGCCCCTGCAGCCGCTTTGGCTCCACCAGCACGGAACGGCAGATACCGCCACGCACCGTCACCGGATAAAGGAACTCCGCCGAGAATGCCGGCTGCACCACCTGCCAGCCGGCAAACCCACGCCGCAGCAGGGATTTTGCCAGTGCAAAGCGGCTGTCATCTGTCTGGCATCCCAGCACCACAGCGATGCACTTCATCTGCTTCCGCTCCGCACCGGCGGCAATGCTCCAGCCGTCCGCCTCTGTGTGGCACGCTTTGAAACCGATGCTGGTGTCGTCGGTACGGGCAAAGGTGTTCTCATTCACCAGTTCTGTCTCCTCGCCACGCAGAAAATCCCGCCACGTCTGAAAATAGGGCGTCAGCACATCATATTCCGACAGCGCCCGGCACAGCCGTGCCAGATCCGCCGCCGTGGTGTACTGCGTTTCCGCATTGCTGCCCTGCGGTGCATCAAAGCGTGTGCTGCGCATACCGAGATCAAAGGCACGTGCGTTCATGTCCATGACAAAGGATGCCACATCACCACTAATACCAACCGCCAGCATTGCCGCTGCATCGCCGGCATTTCCGATTATCAGCCCTTTCAGCAGGTCAGACACCGTCATCTTCTCCCCCGGCACCAGCCAGATCACTGCACCGGAAATCCCGCTGACTTCCTCTCCGGCAGTCAGTTCCGTCTCCAGCGTCCAGCTGCCGGATGTCAGCTGTTCCGCCGTCAGCAGGGCGGTCATCAGCTTCGCCATCGTTCCGCAGGAAAACGGCGCATCACCGTTGGACTCCAGCAAAACCGTTCCCGTTTCCGCCTCCATCAGCACATAGGCAGCGGCGGGAATCTCCGTTTCCTCCGCCGAAGCCGAAATGCACAGTCCAAGCCATACCAGCAGCACCGCCATTCCGATTGCACACATCCGTTTCACCAGCGACCACCTCCGATTTAAAGTGTATGCGCCTGTGTGAAAAAACATGTGTCGGACAGAAAAACGGCACCCCGTTTCCGGAGCGCCGCCTTTCCCTCTTACTATTCTACTCAATCTTTGAAAGTGGTGTTACATTTCAAATACCACGCAGTTGCCTGCGTGTATCCCTTTCAGAAGCAGAGTGCCTCCAAAAGGCAACCGGCGACTCCGGTCTTAAGCAATGATGTACTTCTGGATTGCCTTGATCAGTGCTTCCGGATCCTCAGTATGAGCCTGAAGCTTGATCGGCTTGGAGAGATCCAGGCTGAAGATACCCATGATGGACTTTGCATCAATGGCATAACGGCCCGAAACCAGATCGATATCATAGTCAAACATCATGACAGTGTTTACGAAATCCTTGACATCGTTGATTGCATTCAGCTGAATTGTTGTTTCATACATAACAATTACCTCCTTAGGAATACGATCATCTGATCTTTCCATGTTGTCAAAATAACAGAACGGAAACCTCGACGCTGTTTTCGGCAACGTGCATGCCGCACATCGCTTTGATTTGTTCTGTAGCTATAGCATACCACGAAAAAATTTTCTTGTCAAGACGATTGCAACATTTTCGTCGATATAGTATAATAGGGGGTGAAATACCGCATTGTTTTTTGACATGAGCGTTAAGTTTTATGAGAAACATGTGAAAACCCTGCGAAATTCCTGTCGAAAATCACAATGCCGGCTGTTCAGAACCTGTATCCGAAATGTAAGAAGTTACATAGCACCGGATACATTCTGCAAAAAACGACAAGGAGAGAAATCTTTGAACTGTTATTTTCTGACGTTCGGCTGCAAAGTCAACACCTGCGAAACCGCTTCCATGCAAACCATGCTGCGCAGCGCCGGACACTGCATTGTCACGACCCCTGAGGAGGCGGATGTCTGTATTCTCAATTCCTGCACTGTCACAGAGTCTGGCGACAACCGCACCCGTGCCGCTCTGCGCAAACTGCGCCGCAGCTATCCGGACATGCTTTTGGTGCTCACCGGCTGCTATGCGCAGGCATATCCGGAACAGGCGGAGTCCATTCCCGAAGCCGATCTGGTACTGGGCACCAAGGGGCGCAGCCGTCTGCCGGAGCTGCTGGAAACATGGCAGCAGACACACACGCCCTGTGGCGCAGTGGATGCCTACACCGGACACGACACCTTTGAGGCACTTCCCTGCGACATCATGCCGGACAACACCCGTGCCTTTCTCAAGATTCAGGATGGCTGCAACTGCTTTTGCAGCTACTGCATCATCCCCTATGCCAGAGGGCGCTGCCGTTCTCTGCCGCCGGAGGAGCTGCGCCGTGCCGCCAGTACCTTTGCGGAGCACGGCTATCAGGAGCTGGTGCTCTGCGGCATCAATCTGGGGTTCTACGGCATGGAGTGGGGTGGCAGTCTTGCCGATGCGGTAGAGCTGTGCTGTACCATTCCGGGAATCCGCCGTGTCCGCCTCAGTTCGCTGGAACCGGAGCGCATGACGGACGAAGTGCTGGACCGGCTGGCAGCGCTGCCGCAGTTCTGCCCCCAGTTCCATCTGTCCCTGCAAAGCGGCTGCGACCGCACCCTGCGCCGGATGAACCGCAAGTACACCGCTGCGGAGTACGCCGGCATCTGCAGCCGATGAGACTGTCTACCCGTTCAAATGGAACTCCGCGCAAAAAGAGCACGACTGGATGGTAGGCTTCCCCGGAGAGAGCGATGCGGATTTTGAGGATGCCGTGCGGTTTGCGGAGGAAATCCGCTTTGCCGGCATCCACGTGTTCCGCTATTCCCCCAGAGCCGGCACCCGTGCCGCAGAATTTCCGGAACAGATCTCCGGAAGCGTCAAAAAGGCACGGATGGAACAGGCGCAAAGCCTCGCAAAAGCGTCGAAATTTGCGTTTTTCAAGGCGCAGATCGGAAAGACGTTCCCCGTGCTTTTTGAGCGGGAACGCGGGGACGGATACCACATCGGACACGCCCCGAACGGTGCCGTTATCCGGGTTTTTGCAGAAAAATCAAAAAAAAGTTTGCGTAATCGGATTTTTTGTGTTAAAATAGAAGAGAATGATGCGGACTGCTGCTACGGAACACTCGTGGCACAGGACGCAGCTGACAGTGCTGCATCTCCTGCCGCCCTGCCAAATTCACGATAAAAAAGGAGTTTTACCATGTCCGTTTCTCGTATTTATGTTGAGAAGAAAGCAGAGTTCGCCGTAGAAGCACGTGCTGTGCTCAGCGACCTGCAAACCGCCCTTCGTCTGAATGTGACGAACGTCCGGATCTTCAACCGCTATGACGCAGATCATCTGACGGAAGAAGCATTCCAGCGTGCCATCCCCACGGTATTCTCGGAGCCGGCTGTAGACCACATCTACACTGAGCTGCCGGCACTGGAGCCGGGTCAGCGCATGTTCGCCACCGAATATCTGCCGGGACAGTTTGACCAGCGTGCAGACAGCTGCGAACAGTGCATCCAGATCCTGCTGCAGGGCGAACGCTGCCGTGTCCGCACCGCACAGGTATTCGTCATCTCCGGCAATCTCACCGACGCAGAGTTCGACCGTCTGAAATCGTACCTCATCAATCCGGTGGAGCGCCGTGAGGCATCCATGGAGAAGCCGCAGACGCTGGACACCAACTACACCATTCCCACCACCGTCAAGACACTGGACGGCTTCACCAAGCTCTCGGAAGAGGAGCTGAAGCAGTTTATCAATGAATACGGTCTTGCCATGGATCTGGGCGACATCCAGTTCTGTCAGGCATACTTCCGTGACACTGAGCACCGTGATCCCACCATCACCGAGCTGCGCATGATCGACACCTACTGGTCCGACCACTGCCGCCACACCACATTCCTCACTCAGATCTCCAACGTGGACATTCCCACCGGCTACATCAAGGACACCTATGATGCTTACTGTGAGGTTCGGCAGGAGCTGGGCAGAGGCGAAAAGCCCATGACCCTCATGGACCTGGCAACCATCGCTGCCAAGAAGCTGAAGGCAGACGGCAAGCTGAACGATCTGGACGAGAGCGAGGAGATCAACGCCTGCTCCGTGAAGATCAAGGTGGACATCAATGGCAAGGACGAAGACTGGATCCTCATGTTCAAGAACGAGACACACAACCACCCCACCGAGATCGAGCCGTTCGGCGGTGCCGCAACCTGTCTAGGCGGTGCCATCCGTGACCCGCTGTCCGGCCGTTCCTATGTGTACCAGGCAATGCGTGTCACCGGTGCAGCCAATCCGCTGGTACCGGTAGAGGACACCATCGCCGGCAAGCTGCCTCAGAGAAAGATCACCGTCGGCGCGGCAAACGGCTACAGCTCCTACGGCAACCAGATCGGTCTGGCAACCGGTCATGTTGCCGAGGTATACCACCCCGGCTACATGGCAAAGCGCATGGAAATCGGTGCGGTACTGGGCGCTGCTCCGGCATCCAACATCCGTCGGGAAGCACCGGTGCCGGGCGACATTGTCATCCTGCTGGGCGGTAAGACCGGACGGGACGGCTGTGGCGGCGCAACCGGTTCTTCCAAGTCCCACACCATCGAATCGCTGGAGCACTGCGGTGCAGAAGTACAGAAGGGTAATGCGCCGGAAGAGCGCAAGCTCCAGCGTCTGTTCCGCAATCCGGCAGTGACCCGCATGATCAAGCGCTGCAACGACTTCGGCGCAGGCGGTGTTTCCGTTGCCATCGGTGAACTGACCGACGGTCTGGAAATCGACCTGAACGCCGTGCCCAAGAAATACGACGGTCTGGACGGCACCGAAATCGCCATCAGTGAGTCCCAGGAGCGTATGGCAGTTGTCGTTGCGCCGGAGGATGCCGAGAAGTTCATCAAGGAAGCCGGCAGAGAAAATCTGGAGGCTACCATTGTAGCAGTCGTCAAGGCAGAACCCCGCCTGCGCATGAACTGGAACGGCAACACCATCGTTGACCTCTCCAGAGAATTCCTGAACTCCAACGGTGCCGTAAAACACACTGACATCTCCATTGCAGAACCGTCTGCACCGGAGACCTCCACCCTGACTGACAGCGCAGATGCCTGGACGGAACTGCTTTCCAGCCTGAATATCTGCTCACAGAAGGGACTGATCGAGAAGTTTGACTCCACCATCGGCGCAGGCACTGTTCTGATGCCGTTCGGCGGTGTATATCAGCTGTCGCCCTCTCAGGCAATGGCTGCCAAGATTCCGGTACTCCGTGGCGAGACCAATACCTGCTCCCTGATGGGCTGGGGCTACAATCCCACCATCAGCGAACACAGCCCGTATCTGGGCGCTATGGACGCCGTTATCACCTCTGTGGCAAAGGTTGTCGCAGCAGGCGGAAGCTGGCACCACTGCTGGCTGACCTTCCAGGAGTACTTCGAGCGCACCCAGAACGATCCCAAGCGCTGGGGCAAGCCCATGGCAGCCCTGCTGGGCGCATTCAAGGCACAGCTGGAACTGTCCTGCGGTTCTATCGGCGGTAAGGACTCCATGTCCGGCACATTCGAGAACATCGACGTACCGCCCACGCTGGTATCTTTCGCTGTTTCCACTGCCAAGGCAGACAAGGTCGTTTCCACCGAATTCAAGCAGGCAGGCGACAAGGTCGTAATGCTCCGCCCGACCGTTGACGAAAACGGCATCCCGAATTTCGAGAGCGTCCGCAGCACATTCGACAAGGTAGAGGCAATGATCGCAGCAGGCCGCATCCGTGCCGGCTGGGTCATCGACTACGGCGGTGCCGCAGAGGGTATCGCAAAGATGTGTTTCGGCAACGGCATCGGCTTCACATTCTCCCGCCAGCTGACAGACGCTGAACTGTTCCAGCCCTGCTGCGGCGGATTCCTGCTGGAACTCTGCGGCGATGCTGAAGAGGGCGAGGATGTCATCGGTACGACTGCGGAAAAGCCGGAGATCATTTGCCCGAACTACACCCTCCAGCTGGACAAGCTGCTGGCTTGCTGGGAGCGGAAGCTGGAACCCATCTTCCCCTGCAAGACCGAGAGCCAGGGTCAAGTGCCTGTGTATTCCT
>ENA-OPTA01001959-OPTA01001959.1-human-gut-metagenome-genome-assembly--contig:-NODE-1959-length-11620-cov-3.379248_pt1 | contig 11620 bp, 10 predicted proteins | sample MGYA00241813_ERZ501917 | MGnify/ENA primary metagenome ERZ501917 (study PRJEB25962, sample SAMEA2042408) | human gut metagenome | biome: human gut; feature: human-associated habitat; material: faeces...
TGAACTTGGCATCAGCGACAACCGCTATCTGGTTTTCACTCTTAACCGTAAGGCTCTTATTGCAGATGCCGACAACCTGAAGAAGATGGTTGTTGCCATGTGTCGTGCTGCAGGTGACATTAAGATTGTGGCACCGCTCCGTTCTGCGGCTAAGGCTGTTGTCGAGCAGTTTGCGGCAGAATGCGGCAATCTTGTCATTGTCAATCCTCTGTCATATCTTGAGTTTGGTTATCTAACGGCTAACGCCATGGGTATTGTTACCGACTCGGGCAATGTGGCAGAAGAAGCCACCTTCAACAGCATTCCCTGCATAACGCTTAACAGCTATACAGAGCATATAGAGACGGTTAAGTGCGGTTCAAACGTGCTTGTTGGCGAGAATGCAGAAAAACTGGCTGAAGCCGTTGCCGACATGGTTGGCGGAAATTGGAAGAAATGCTCGTTGCCCGACCGCTGGGATGGTCGCACGGCAGAGCGTATTGTGCAGATTCTTTTAGAAATGAAATAACAAAATGGAAAGGAAGGTTGTATTGATTACCGGTGCCACAAGCGGTATTGGCGAAGCTTGTGCGCGTAAGTTTGCCGAAGGAGGTTATGATTTAATCCTTACAGGACGTAATGAGGATAAACTTAAGGCAATATGTGAAAAGGTAAAGGCGTTTGGAGCTGACGTGCTGCCGCTGACATTTGATGTCAGAGACCGCGAAGCTGCCACTGCGGCTGTTGAGTCGTTGCAGGGAAAATGGAAGACTGTCGACGTGCTGATAAACAATGCTGGTCTTGCTCTTGGACTCGATAAGGAGTATGAGGGCGATTGGGAAGATTGGACAACAATGATTGATACCAATATAAAGGGACTGCTCATAATGACGCGTCTCGTTGTTCCTGCTATGGTAGAGCGCAACAAGGGCCATATCATCAATATCGGTTCTGTGGCCGGAGATGCGGCTTATGCGGGCGGCAGTGTGTATTGTGCGACGAAAGCAGCTGTGAAAGCTTTGTCCGACGGGTTGCGCATTGATTTGGTAGACACGCCGTTGCGAGTGACGAACATCAAGCCAGGGCTGGTAGAGACAAACTTTTCGGTGGTCCGTTTTCGGGGTGACAAGGGAAAAGCCGATGCCGTGTACGAAGGCATTCGTCCGCTCATGGGGGAGGATGTGGCCGAGGTGGTGTATTATGCTGCTTCTGCTCCGGCACATATCCAGATAGCCGAGGTGTTGGTGATGCCTACTTACCAGGCAACGGGGACGGTTTGTTACCGGAAAAAATAAAATCCAAAATATTACTTTTTATTGATTTTGGTAAAAAAAACAAAAAAAGAAAGGGAATAGATGTTGTCGAATGAACAATATTCCCTTTTTGTATGTATAAAAATACAGAAACTGACTAGAATATGATACGAATGAAAAAACTTTTTATCGCTTTTGCTGGTAGCATGATATTCTTGATGTCGTGTAAACAGGCAGAAGATATTTCTCAAATTTACGGCAATGAGTTCAATTTGAAGTGTGCCAAAACAGCGTGGACACAAGATACTCGTGTGATAACAAGTGATACAGGGAATGGAGACTTCTCGGATAATGATTGCATAGAGGTACAGGTGATGGCTGGAGACATGATTTCTGGTAAGCAGTTGCAATATGTATCCGGGCGGTGGACTCCGTCATTGAATCGCAGTGATTATGCACGGGGAGAGTGGAGTTTGTCGGCTCTTTTTCCGGTATTGCCACAGTCAGCTGGAAACAAAGAAAATAGAGACCTTCATTTGCCACTTGACCAAAGTACTTCAAAAAAAATGCAGGAAGCTGATGTTCTTTTTGCCAAGGTCAAGGTGGGAGAGGAAGAATCTTCTGCTACTTTGCAGTTTAATCATGCTTTGCATCGGATTAATATCCATTTGGAAGGTACAGTGCCAGATGATTTGAAACTGGAAGTACGTAATTGTGCGAGCGGAATAATTTCTATGACTGATGGTACTGTTTCCCTTGCAGGTTCTGCATATTCTTGGATTATTCTTCAGTGGAAGGATGTACGTACCTATTCAGTTATTGTCCTACCACAAGATGCTAAAGCTTATCAGTCCGAAGAGGGCTTGCTTCGTCTGACCTCCGGAGGTAAGTCTGTGATTTATCAGCTGCCTTCAGGTGTTCGGTCATTTTCTCCAGGTATGCAGACAACTCTTAATCTGACATTGAAATCGACTGAGGTAAGCGGAGGAGATATGGAATTTGCTAATCAAAACCGTTGGGTGTATGGCATAACCTCTCCGGATTTTCCGGGTAAAGATAAAGTGCAAACGTTGTCTATCAATACGTGGATTACTAAATTTCCGGAAGGGGAGTGGTTCCGATATGATTATAAAGAAATAGATTTGCTCAATGACGAGAATTATCTCACCTGGAAAGAGGGATGTGGATGGTATGACTGTAATAAGACTTTCGGTTATGTGGGAGACCGTAATATGTGTTGGGCTGCAACAGCGTCTAATTTGCTTCATTGGTGGATTGAACACAATCGTAAATACATAGAGGCATACGAAGTAAAATATCCAGGAAATCCTTGTCCCAAGGGATATCGGAAAATGACAGAAACTGACCAGCAGCACAGTGAGGTGTTCAATTTTTTTAAAAGAATGTATCCCAATAAAGGAAGTTGGGAAACTGGAGGAGTGAACTGGTTCATTAATGGCGACAAAAAAAATTTAAATGCGAGTAATGATGAAAGTTTTCCGGGATTCTTTTGTCAAGTATTTTCAAAGAAAGATGTTGTGGCAACAGACACTTACAACATGTCGAAAAAGAATTTCAATGATTGGATGAAGGATGCTTTCCGAAACCATAAAGCGATAGGTTTCTCTGTATATGGTTTTTCAAATGCGAATGAAGGACTTCATGCCATGACTGTTTGGGGGGCTGAATTTGATGCGGAAGGAAATGTGGCTTACTTGTATTTTTGTGATAATAATTCCGCAGAAGATGAACCCAACCATGCGTCTCTCAGGCGTTTTAAAGTCGTATATGAAGGAACCGGAACGCGGGAAACTTACATTGCTCCGCTGGATAATGTGGATGGAACACCGGTAAAAAGAAAATCGATGGTGTGTACTTTGACCTTGGTTGATTTGCGACAGGATATCTGGCAGAAAGCATTTCCAGAGATAAAATAAATAAAAACTAAGATAAAAATCGATGATGAGAAAAAATTATTTTTATGCGTTGATGGCTGTAGCGTTGGCACTGACAGCTTGTTCTAAAGATGTACCGGAAAAGGATAAATTGCCTTCGGGAAATACGATTACGATTTTGGCTAATGTAGCGCCGCAGTCACGTGCTCCGCAATTGGCTACGGATGGGAGTGGTAACTTTTCAAAAGGCGATGTCTTGTCACTTTTTGTAGGTGGAAATGGAATTTCTACGGTTGCTACTGATTTTGCGTATGATTCTGAGGTTCTTACCTGGGGCAAGCTAGGCCTGGCCGAAAATGTGAAACAGGTGACATTTGCTTCTTGCTATCCCAAGCAAATGGTAGGAGAAGAAGGGACATTTGAATTTAATAGTTTGCAAACTTCTGAGGCAGACTTACTTTTAGCTCCTGCAAAAACGGTGGCAGTAGGAACGGCCGAACCTGTTTCCATGACTTTTGTACATGCTTTGCATCATTTGATTCTGACGTTTGAACCAGGAAATGGATATACAGCGGATGATCTTCGGGAACTTTCACTGACCCTTCATGCCAAAACAACTTGTGTGGTAGATGCTGCCAAGGGAAGCATTGAAAGTGTGAAGAATATAACAGGTGACTATATTTCTACGGGAGTTTCTGCGTCGTTTTATCTTGTTCCACAAACTACAGATGGAATAACACTGGACGTGCGTGTCAACGGGGAGACGAAAAGAATACTCCTCGATGAATTGTTACGTCAGTTGGGCCATTCGCAGTCAGAATTGGAAGGAGGAAAATGTTGTAGTCTTACATTAAAGATAGGACGTGACAGTATTAGTGTTTCAGGAGGCTCTATCGGGGCTTGGGAAGACCAGGTGACAGCCGATGGAGAGGTTGTTATCGGTTAACTTATGAGCAGGACAATAGTAGTAACGGGCGGTGCTGGAGGCATCGGCCGTTGTATAGTAGAATATTTTGCTTCGCAGGGTGATGCGGTATATTTTGTAGATTGTGATGTGCAAGGGGTTCATACGCAGATGGAGCGGATGCGCGGATATGGCTGGCAGGTAACAGGATATGCGGGAGATGTGGCAGAGAAACAGGTCTTGGAGGATTTTGCCCGTAGGGTACTGGATGAACATCCCGAAGGCATTCATTGTCTTGTCAATAATGCTTGCCTGATGCATGGAGGAATTCTGGAAGGATGTGATTATGATGATTTCTTGTATGTGCAGCGTGTCGGAGTGGCAGCTCCTTATATGCTCTCAAAACTTTTTAAGGATCATTTTCAGGGATTAGGCTCTATCGTAAATCTTTCGTCCACTCGTGCTTTTCAATCGCAGCCCAATACTGAAAGCTATACGGCGGCTAAAGGTGGCATTACGGCATTGACTCATGCTTTGGCTGTGAGTCTGGCTGGAATTGCACGTGTAAATTCTATTGCTCCCGGATGGATTGATACGGGTGCTTACCATAAAGAGGAGGCGTATCAGCCTGTGTATAGTCAGGGGGATTTGAAACAGCATCCTTCGGGTAGAGTGGGAGAACCCATGGACATTGTGCGGGTGGTGGCTTTCCTTTGTGACGAACGCAACTCTTTTATCAATGGAGAAAATATCACGGTGGATGGAGGTATGAGTCGGCTGATGATATATCATAATGATTGTGGATGGAATTATCATCCTTAAGTCTGTATCTCGGTTTTCTCTTTTTGGGGCTTTGTTTCTTTTCGCATCCGGAACTTCAGAGGAGAAAGGCCGGTTTTCCGAATAAAAAATTTGCCGAATACCGACTGGTCAGAGAACCCTAGGTAGTCGGCAATTTCTTTGATATCCATGTCAGTACATTCCAGTAGTTTCCGGGCATCTGCACATAGGAGTTCCGACACATGAAAGCAGACAGTATGCCCTGTCAGGTCTTTGACAATACGGGAAAGATAGGTGGTTGAGATGTGGAGCTGGTCGGCATAGAACTGGATGGTGTGTTCTTCCCGGTAATGGTGTACCAGCAGTTTCTTGAAATTGCGGAAAATCTCGTTGGAACGTTTTACGCAGACCGGAGTATTCCGGTTTTCCTGGCAGAGGGCATCCGTGATTTGCAGGAGAAGAAAACTGCACAGATGGTGGATGATGCCGTCCTGATACAGCTGCATGGTTTTCAACTGCTCGGAAAAGAGTGACATCGTTTTTTGCATGTATTCAGCAGGGGCATCTTGAAGACGAAAAATGGGAAGCTGGTAGTTGCCCAGGTAGCGGGCCACTTGATTGTACACGGGTTGTCCGTCGGGCAGGCTGTCAAAATAATCGGGATTGATGTACAGGGCCGACATGGAGAAATCGGAGCTGGCATCGGACAGCATACTCTCGGTACTGGGGGTAAGTACCAGTAGCTGGTTGGCGGAAAGTGTATAGCGATGGAAGGCATCGGTAATGGCCGTTGTTCCGTTTGTGACGAGCAGGAAGAAGAATCCTTGTTTGATGACGATGGAGTTTGCCAGAAAATGAGGATACTTTATTTGGACAAACAAGGTGTTTCCGGCCTTTTGGCCCGATTCTTTCATAATTTCTGTCAGTAGTCTGTCCATTGCGCCAATTTTTTTACAAAAGTAAGTTTTGTTTCGTTTTCGACCAAAATTGGTTGCTCTTTTATGATTGAGAAGCGGAAAAATAGACAGAAATTTGCGGCGTTTATAAAAGCAGATGATATATGAATGTATTTCTTTTTAGACGCTACCTGTTGTTTTGCGTTTCTTTGTTTGTGAACGCGCTTGGAATTGCCTTCATTACCAAGGCTTTGCTGGGTACGTCCCCGATTACGAGTGTGACGTATGTATTGAGTATGTTTACTCCTTTGACCATCGGACAGTGGACCATCCTGTTGAACCTTCTGTTTGTGGTGCTGGAGCCGTTTCTGATGTCACGCCAGGAATTGAAATCCGATTTGCGGATGTACCTCCTACAGATTCCCATTTCTTTCTGTTTCGGTACGTTTATTGATATTTGTATGCACTATGTGTTGTTCTGGCTGCACCCGGAAACTTATGTATATATGATTATTGCCTTGCTGATAGGTTGTGTGATTCTGGCCGTAGGTATCGCACTGGAGGTAAAGGCAAATGCAGCCATGATGGCCGGGGAATATTTTGTGAACGTCATCACGAAAAGGTTCCGTGGAGAGTTTGGCTATGTGAAGCTGGGATTTGATGTGACTCTGGTCGTCCTTGCTTGCTTGTTGTCCTTGATTTTCATGTCGGGAATCTATGGGGTACGTGAAGGAACCGTGATTTCGGCGTTGGTAGTAGGTCCGATTGTGCATTTTGTAAGCCCGTATTATCAATTCTTGGATAAATGGATTACAGATCCTTCTGTGCGGGAAAAAGCGGCTATGGCTCAAGGACAGCATATTGTGATTACCATTGCGCGTGAGTATGGAAGTGGAGGACATTTGCTGGGCGAGATGCTTTCGAAGGAACTCGGTCTTAAGCTGTATGACAAGGAGTTTATCCAGCTGGCTGCCCAGCGTAGCGGAATGGATGAGCAGTACATTGTGAAGAATGAACAGTCTATCCCTTCTTTCTGGTTGAAATGCATTCTTTCGAAGAACAGTGAACGCCCACTCGAGTCCAGCCTTTCATCGGATGATGTGTTGTTCGTGTCCGAGAGCAAGATTATTCAGGAACTGGCCGCCAAAGAATCCTGCATCATCGTGGGCCGTTGTGCGGATTTCGTATTGAAGGATTATCCGAAAGTGTTGAAAGTGTTCTGTTACTCGGATGTAGCCAGCGCGGTGAACCGTTGTGTGGAAGAATATGGTATTGCCCGGGAAAATGCGGAAGCTGAAATCAAGCGGGTAAACCGTAACCGGGTTCATCACTATGAGTATTATACAGGCATGAAATGGGGGGAACCGCATCATTACAATCTGATGCTGAACACTGGAACGATTGATTTGAAAACGGCCTGTCAGCTTGTGAAAGGAGTTTATCAGGGTTTGGAGAAAGCCTGATAAACCATTTCTGAAATGTGTGCGATGATTACTTCGGTATGTTCAGGATTTTCCTGAGAATTTTTGACGAATACTACCAACGTATAACGACGTCCGTCTGGAAACACTATAAATCCGGCATCATTGATTGCAATGAGTTGTCCGGATTTGTTATAGTCGCCGGTACCGGTTTTGTGTCCTACAATCACATTTTTATCTTGTAAAGGACGGACTATTCTACTTTTTCCGGTCTGACAGGTGATAAGGGATTTTTTTATGAATTCCTGATGTTCCTTGTCGAACAAGGGACGGGTGAGTAAGGCCTCAATGACTTCTGCAGTGGCGAGAGGCGTACTCCAGTTCTGGTAGCAAAGATTCAGGTTGCGGTGCATATCCTCTTCCGTATGCTGAACGGAGAAATCTTTGATACCCAAACTTCGAATGTAACGGTCGGTCACATCGGGGCCTCCCATAAATCTAAATAAAATGTCGCATGCATTGTTGTCACTCAGATGAAGAGTATATTGCATCAATTGTTTGAGCGAGAATTTCCCTCCATTGGGATGTTGGTCTCTTAGTGGGCTATACGTATCGCGTTTGAGGTCCGTTTTGCTTACAGTGAGTAGGGTGTCAAAGGATATCCGATGTTTTTCACAATAATTTCCAACAGCTAATGCCTGATGTAATTTGAACACACTCATCAGGGGATAGTGGTGATTGTTTCCTATGGTGAGGGTGTCTTTTCCCTCTGCGATAATTGCCACTCCTATTTCTGCCTTTTGCTGTGCGATAAAATGATTGATATTTGAATATAGTTCTTGAAGACGATTGCCAGCCAAGGAAGGGATAGGGAGTAGGAGCAATAAAAGAATCAGGTAGCTTGTTTTCATATTGTACAGTTAAGATTGATTTGTACAAAGTTAGCTTTGTTTTTGCTTTGATGAAAATAAGTAGATTTGAAGATGTAAAAAAACTGTGTTAGCAAAGTTTATACTTGACCCCTTGCTGACACAGTTTAATTTATATTCTTCGTTTTTAAGAAGTGGCTGTTTACTCTTTTTTACAGCCTCTTATAAATGACTAGAATTCAGATTCTTTAAATATAAAGACGAATTCACCCTTACGATTAATACAACCACAAGTGGTTTTTCCTCCTTCTTTTAAAACAATACAATAAGTCAATCCGTCTGAAAAATGATTTTTTAAGTGTTCTGCTCCCAAAATCATATCTCCCATTTCGGTTACGAAACAATTACTTACCAAAATATCATTTTCAGAATAAGATACGGCATCTTTTAAAGGTAAAGTATTCAAGTCTGTATGAAACTCAGAAACGACTTTAAAATTTTTATCTATTAAGGCGAGTGTGTATTTAGACATCCTGTCTAAACGGACAAAGGCTCTTCCATGATGGAAGTAATAGGCATCTCTTAATCCGTCAAAAACAACATTTCCTTGTTTGTCAATATAGCATTTTTTCCCATCCCGTTTTTCCACTACTGCATAACCTTCACTGAACGGACTTGGTTCTGACGAGAACTTTGCTTCAATTACCATTTTACCTGTTTTGTCAATGTAGCCCCATTTCCCACTTGTTGTCTGAACAGCTGCCAGTCCGTCATTGAAATCTTGCACTTTTGGATAGCTTGGTGAAATAACCAAATTCCCATCTTTATCCCTAAATCCATATAGTTGTTTCGAATAGCTATAATGGGCTGCAAGTCCTTCACGTAATGGGCGAAGAGCTTCCAAAGTTCCAAATTTGACATCTTCAATCAAATTTTTATAAACAAGTGCTCCTTTTGTATTAAAATAAACTGCTCTTGTAACTTTACTATATCCTTTAGTAACAGATAAGAATCCAACAGCTACTCCATCTACAAAGTTCGTGCAATTATATACTGGTAGTTCCATGACCACCTTACCTGCCTTGTCTATTAATGACATATTTTTTGCCATGTTTTTTTTCACAGGACAAACTCCCTGATAAAAACGAGGATATTCCTGCATAAAAGGAAGGCTATAATTGAAATCAAGCACTTTATTACCTAAGGTATCTACAAAGAAACATTTTTTGTCTACCTTCACAAAAGCAACCCCATCAGAATAAGGTGTCATATTTACATAAATATTGGGTGCCACATCCACTGTTATTACTTTGGTCTGATTGGTTACTACAGGACATTTCATCGTTATATCCCTGTCATACAATGTAGCCTGATGTATGCCATTTACAGTTCTATTTACTTGAGGGGAATCAGTCTCGGCATTTTCTGTTGCTGTATTGTTTTTCGAGGTATCTCCACCTAATGCTTTATCTACAGCTTCAAGCATATTGCCAATCTTTTTAAAGAACTGCGCTTCCATTGGTTGGGGAATGATACTTAGCATACACAAGGTAAAGCCTGATACTAATAAATTATTTACTTTCATTGTTTTTCTATATTAAGTTGGAACAATTATTAGCTAAAATTAAATTAAGAAATGGAATTAAAATGTTGAATATGAGAGGTCCATGTTTTATGAAGAACTTATATTCAGACATATATCAAATACTGGGATATACTGATGTAATCAAGTTTGATGGAATATTATTGCTAATTTATTCATCGTGCTAGTCATGATTCTGTAGGTTGGGTAATTAAACTATTGGGATATTATACTTTAACTCCAGAGTATTGTCGATGAGGATATAAGTGATACTTTTTTATTCATCCATCAATCTGTCTGTTCCGAACATTTGAATTTTCCACTCTCCTGTATCATCTTTTGTCAGATAGAAATCAGAAGTGTTTTCTGTGCCATCAACGTTGGTGAGCTTATAGGTGATGCGAACCCACTTTCCTGTCTTACTTTGTTCTTCGTTTAGGATTTCGTAGCTTTTAACTTTTTCATCTTCGTCCTCCGAGTTGCGTTTTACTATTTCGATTAAATCCTGAATATCTTTTTCAACCTTTTCAGGATCTGATTTGTCTTCCACATAGAGGCTTCTTACATACGTTTCATAATCGCCGTCAATGAGTGCATCGAAGGCCTTTTCTACCGTTTTTTGGGGTGTGTTCGACGAACAAGCAACGAGCAGCATGCTGCATGCTGCCATTAGCACTACAGTTAGTTTTTTCATACTGAATAGATATTATATTAAACAATAAAGATTATTCTGATAAGATTTGTTTCAGTTTTTTGTGTCTGATTTCAAGGTATGAGCGTTCGGCTTTTATTTTATGAACCCCTCCCCATTTCCCCGTGATAGCATATTGTGTAACTAATTCCCTTGGAAGAATCTCTGATAAAGTTCTTCGTACCACAGAGCAGATTTCATAAATTCGGTTACTTCCAGGTGAAACGAGGTTTTCTAAACTTCTTTTGATTTTTCTGGCTTCTATATTCTTCTCTTCGGAAACGATTTGGTAAATCTGATATAATTCTTTTAAATAGTGGTCTAGATTCTTGAACTCTACACCCGTATGATGAAGCAAGAAAAAAATATAAACTGTTTTAGGTAAATAGGACATTTTCACTTCCTTGTCGCTGTACATTGGAAAGAACAGACGACATTCTGTATCTATAATGATTGGAGTATTCATGGATGAGTTTCTGTCTTCTTCATTCTTTTGTAACGCCATATCTTTCAGCATCACTTTTATTTCTTCATCTTCCAGCAATTTATTATTCGCAAGTAATTCCATCAACATCTCTTTTGCTGTGTAATATGAAATAGTCAATTTCCGGTCCATGGCTTTAATATTTAATATTGCAAATTAAATTAAAAAAATCTCTACTTTAATTCAAAACAAGATTCTTGCTGAATGATAAAAACCTTGTTTGCAGAAAAAGATGTTTTGAGTAGGGATATTTAAAACATCTTTTTTATCTTTATCCTTCAAATAGCTAAAAGGTAAATGGATAGTTGAATATTTTTTTAATGCGTATATGTTTTTTTTCCGTTGTTTTTGTGTGTTATTTTTATTTGCAGTTCTGAGCGGGAGTCATGCAGACGCTCGTACGGGAAGGGCGTTGGTCGTGGCCATTGGCAAATATCCGATGGATAGTGGATGGGAAAATATTCATGGCGATAACGATGGTATATTAATTTCTGATTTGTTGAAAAGAAATTATTATCAGCAAATTATATTGTTAAAGAATGAAAGGGCCACCAAGAAGAATATTAATCTGTCATTGCAAAGGTTATATGAGGATGTGAAGGCTGGCGACTATTTGTTTTTGCATTTTTCTTGCCATGGGCAGCAGATGATGGATTTGAATGGGGATGAAGAGGACGGGTTGGATGAAGCCTTGATTCCTTATGATGCATTGTTCTGGTATCTTCCTGGTGTTTACGAGGGAGAAAAGCATTTCAGTGATGATGAATTGGGGGAATGGATTGACAGGTTTCGGTGCAAATTGGGGAAATCCGGACAGATTTTTGTACTTTTGGATGCATGTCATAGTGGAACAGATCGGAAGAGCG
>ENA-OPTA01001964-OPTA01001964.1-human-gut-metagenome-genome-assembly--contig:-NODE-1964-length-11599-cov-7.414068_pt1 | contig 11599 bp, 22 predicted proteins | sample MGYA00241813_ERZ501917 | MGnify/ENA primary metagenome ERZ501917 (study PRJEB25962, sample SAMEA2042408) | human gut metagenome | biome: human gut; feature: human-associated habitat; material: faeces...
TTTGAGATTATTTGTGGACGCAACGGGAATCGAACCCGCCCAACCATCACGGTTTTACTTGCCTCATATATTAGCTAATTCAATGAAACAAGTGTATGGAGATATTGCGCAATTACTCCATACTAAAGCACGTCCTGTGCTTGCGCCCGTATGCCCGTCTTTCCGGGCTGTCAATTATACTTCGATGATTACGATGTCAGGTGCAACCCCTTTGATTGCTTCAATCTGTTCGTCAATCACCTGGTTCTTGTATTCTTCAATGGCTTCATTCGCACCGGCAGAAACCAAAGAGAGAGAAACTTCCCGTCCATCCACATCGGCATAAATTTCAACCTCGATTTCTTCACAGGCAAAACCTTTAAAAAGAGGGATATTCAGTTTGAACGACTTTGGCAGATTGGAATCAACTACTTGCGAATAGTTGTCCGTCTTGTTTCCGTTTTCTTCCTTGCTGCGTTCGATGTCCTGATTTACTTTGGCCTTGAAATTCTTCAAAGTGGAAACCAGCATCATATTCTGTGATTTATCCTTGAAGAAAGCACGGTGCATCTTGAAGAACTGAGATAGCTTGATAGGTTCCCACTTCGTATCGGTGTTGATTCCAAATTCCTGCATTTCCTTTGACGGCTGTATGATTCCACTGATTTCTGTCTGATAGTAGTCCGTTTCATCAATGGTCAAAGCCAGACACATCTTATCACGGTTCACAATGATATTGGCCGATTTCTGATTAATCAGCTCAACACGCTTCTCCAGCCATCTGAAAGGTGCATCAATAGTTCCGGCTATACAAACCTTTTTCGGCTCTTTTGGGTCAAGAGCTACGGGTGCTTTACCTTCTCTTAATACTACTTCGATTGGGTTACCGTTATAATCCTTCGGTACAACCAAATTGATTTTGTTTTCACTCATGATTCTGTTCCAGTTTTACGGTTAATACTAAATACTGTCTTCTGCATTTCTTGTGGCATGATTGGGCGGCTGTAAACCAGTTCACCCAACTTGTTGTAGAATCCGGCCATCTTTTCCTCGTGATAAAGAATTTTGGCACATTCTTCATTCTCAACGAACTCTGAACCACGTTTGATATGGTCCAGAAGTTCCTGTTTTTCTTCGTTCAAAGGCTTCAAGCGTTCTTTGAAACTCTCCATAGCCTCTTTCTTCTCCAATTCAACATCGTTGATGGTGATTGATACCTCGGCCAAGGTTTCTTTCTTCTGAGCCAGTTCTTCAGGGGTGAATCGGTGAGTATATCCGATTTTCTCTACCGCATCGGCGTTGTCCTGAAGGAACTGCCATCGTTCCTGTTCAGGGATGTCTTGTCCTAAAAATTTGTCCATAATTATTCTTTTTGATTATTGTAAAATCCATTCATGAACACGTTTATTTCATTCTGTAATCTATTCATTAAATCTCGAATCATTTTACCTTTAGTAAATTCATTGTACTCTTTGAACTTCATAGAAGGGAAAACAATAGTAAAATGAAACTGCGCCCCCTTCTCTCCATAGCTGCTTAAATCTTTACATACATCATTCTTGTTTTTCCCGTATTCTATTCTTGCTTCTTCAACCTCTTCAAGAGCTTTTTCATCAACTTTATATTCTTTCCATGTTTGCATGTCGCATATTGCTGTCGCTAATTTGTCTACGAAGAATGGAACTGCTTCTGTTTTTAATCTGTATTTTTTCATATAAATTCTCTATTACACTTGTTGATTAAAAAAGCACGTAAGCTTTGAATATCCTTAAATTTGTCACATTTAAAATTTTCCCGTTTAAAGACTTACGTGCCGTAGTTTTTCTATATTTGTATCGTCACATTTAAAATCACATAATTATGAATACAAAAGATGAAGCCTTTCTCGAAAAAGCCAAAATGTTAATCAAAACGCATCAAGTGGAGTTTAATGGAGATGTAAATGGCTATTTTGATTATAAGGATCCGAAAGCGGAACGCTTTTATAGTCTCAAAATGGATATGATACATCTTATTTATTCCTATGACCCTAATATCCCTGTATTTGGAAAGCTGAGAGCCACAGCTACTTCCGGAGGTATCTTGCCTATGGAAGATGTCTTAAAATGCCTTGAATACGTCATGCACTACATCAGTGACATAAAAGTTAAGTAAGGTCTTTCTTTACTTTTTCATATACTTTCCCGACAAGTGTCTCAGTGATTTCATATAAATGTTTTAAAGCGTCACTGTCAGCCTTAAGCCCTTCGGCCTGTACATTGATTGTCCATTCCGAAGGGTTATATGAATTAATTTCTATTTCAATTGCAATCTTCATTCTCAAATAAACTCTTTATTACGTTCGATTTCTTGTTGTGCGTAAATAAGCATCTGTTGTTCGTTGGCAGCCGGTAGATAGATTCCGGCCACAGATGCGCTCCAGTTACGGAAACGGTCAATGCTCAAAGTCATTTCACCGGTTGTCAGTTCAGCAGAACTTCTAAGGTAGGTTACTTCCTTACCTTTCTTGTTGACCGTCTTTCTCTCAAACAAATCACGGTTGCAAGTCCTTTTGTAGAAGTCTATCTTTGCTTCATCAAGACTGCAACCGTATTCAGTGCCGAAATACCCTAAAAGCAGATGTAGATAACTGTTCTGGGCCAGCGTGCGGTTAGGAAGCTTCTTTCTCACTTCCACAACTGCACGTTCCTGGAACAGCTTGTTTACATAAGCCTTGAATTTTGGTATATCGTATTCATTTTTCAGATTAAATAAGCTCATAGGCTAAAAAGGTAAGTCATCTTTGGGATTCCCGTTCGCATCTACTTCTGGTGGAAACTGCTGCGGCATCGGCCCCGGTTGAGGAACCGGTTGCTGGATTGGCGCTGGCTGGTTTGCTGACCGACGGGCCTCCAGCTTATAGCAGCGGATGGACACCATACGTTTTACTTGTCCGTCCTGATTTGTCCACTCTCTACCCTGCAAAGCAAAGGAAACCGTTATTACATCGCCTATACGAAACGGGTCGAGTTCGGCACATTTGTCACCACTTACTTCAAGTGGTAGGATGTTCTCGTACTGACTTCGTTCACCTGTATAGGGGTCGTGTGTAGTGGCATCAAGCAAAAATTCCCGTTTCACAAACGGGTTGCCACCGCTTTTGGATGGGATTTCTTGGGGCTGGCCGATATAGGCCAGCCTTCCGGTTACTTGGTTACTCATCTTCTGCAAAAATTTTCTTATCAGTTATCAAATCTCTGTTGTCATTCAAGAACCGTATAAAGTCCTCACAATGATTTATAAGGATAGGTATATCCCGTGCCGGTACGAAAGTGTAGCTTTCAGTATAGGTTGATTTGAAGTCCGTAACATTATACTCAAATGACCTTACATCACTTCCGTTCTGCATCAGACAGTATGGATAAACCATGTGCTGCCAGTGATCTTTGAACTTACCTACATAATAACTTCCGGTAGTCTTGATGTCATGTACTGACATCGGCATCAGTTCATCTATATAACCATATAGAAGAACTCCTCCGAAGCATGTTGGCAAAACTGCTTCAACCCGTTGCTGAGTTAAAGCACCCTTGTAATAGTTGGCAAATTCACGACAGATGGAGATTGGAAAATCAAACTGGCGGTTATTAAAAGTTGCTCGCAACCCTACTACCGATTGTCTGCCATCAACCATATCAGACAGCAATCTTTCCACTTGTACCTTATCTGATTTCCGATTCTCAATCATGCAGTCTATTACCTCATTAAAAGCTGTACCCTTGTCGGCTGCTTCACTGTCGAACGGTACACGGTTTATTGTATCAATCAGGCTTTGGAACTGTTTCTGCCTAAACTCTTCAGGGGTATGTGGGGGATTCTCGCTGAATCCCCAATACCTTTCCCAAATAGCATCACTTTTCAGATAGCTTGTAAAAGCATCCAAAAGCGTGGCATAGAATTTGAATTTAAGCTGCTTTGTCTGCATAGGTCTTAGTTTCTTTATCAAATATAAGTCCAAGAGCTTTTACTTTTGCAGAGAACAGATTTCTGGCCATATTCAAAGAACTGCCTACATGTTCAAACTCATTGATGCGTGAAGCAAATTCATTTGCAGAATTGGCATCAGTAATAAGTTCAATGTTCTCCCTGATTTCAGCAATCACCTTATCATACTTTGCAGCTTCTTCTTTCTTTACCTGCAACATGTTAAGATAGGGTACAATCACCTTTGAGGTAATGAAGTCATTTTTGGCAGTTGGATTTCCGTTTCGGTCAAGTATCGTTGGAACCTGCATCAATCCGGGCAGGTTACAGGTATTCTTACCGTCGTTCCTTGATGTCGGATCAAACGTGATTGTACGCTTCTGCACGCCGTTTTCGTTACGCATTTCCAAATACCCAAGCAAATCGAGTTCTGTCACAATAGAATTATAGGATTTCTCTCGCAAAGCAGGGATAAATACCGTATCGTCCCCCTCTTTTCGTGTATCCCTATGAGCTACAAACACTACATTCTTATTCAATGATGAAAGAGTGCGTGTCATCCATGAGAACTCAGCGTTGATGCCGCCCCAGTCCTTAATTTGCGGCTGCCTAGTTCCACATTTATAAGAGATAATAAAATCCATCATCTTACCGATAGTGTCCACTACGATTGTCTGATAATACGAAAGATCTTCCTGTAATACTTGTTGAACATCCTGCCATGAACTTACCTGAACGATGTCTATACCGTCAAGATGAGCCATATTTACACGTTTCACACCATTATCAAAGTCGAGTAATAATGGTTTAGGTGCACTCAAAGCTACTGTTGTCTTACCCATACCTGCCTGACCGTAAATCATCATCTTAACGGTGGAAGGAATTACCAATTCATTAGATTTCTTAATCAAACTCATAATATGATTTTTTAAATTAATATTTCAATTTCGCATGTTTAATCACATCCCAAGCGTTGCAAAACCACTTTCCGTTTTGCTTGTTGCTAGGCTTTTCTGCCCTTACAAGCCCTTGCCCTACCAACTCTCTCAATCGTGACAGACCGCCTACAATATCAGCAGCGGTGTCACGCCCAAAAGTCTTGTCATTCAAAACAATCTTCAAAACTTCCTCATTTATCATAAGCGTTTATTTTAAGCAGATAATTGCTGAGAAGCCCGGATATTCTGTTGCCGATACCCTGTACTTCACGTCCATTTTATTCTTTAAGATCCCGATCAGCCGGAGGTCACGATTGCGGCGTGAGGCTTCCAGCTTGATTCCGTTATGCCGTTTCTTGTCGTAGGGAACCTTGTAGATGTCCCCTTTCTTCATTGCGTCAAACAGCCGTACTGTCTGGTAGTTTTCGTCTACTGTAATTTCTCTTACCATAGTTTTAGTATTTGATTGTTTGCTGACAGAACGGGACTTGAACCCGTGACTTCCATGCTAACCCATACATGGTGTTCTACCGCCTGAACTATCTGCCAATAAAAAGTGCCGAACCTCACAGCCCGACACTTACCCATTCACTATTTTTTAAAAGTATGACTATACCAATTTCACCATAAAAGGATCAAGCTCATATTCTACTTTAGAGCCTTTGAATACGACTACAACCCTACCATTGCTTAATACCTTTTTGACCGTTCCAATCTGTGTTGAAACCCATGTCTTAACCTTATCTCCTTTTTTCATCTTTCCTTGATTTTAATATTGAATTAATCTGTTCACTTATCTCTTCATCAAAAGCAATTCTTCTGTCAAGCTCACGAGAACGAGCTGCCAGTATAGCATTGATGTCTGCGAAGTCATCACAGATGCTTTTTATTATTTCTTGCAGCTCGTTCATCATCTAATCTTTTTGCAATTAATATACTTGTTAATGTAAATCCAATAAGACCAACCCAATACAGAGGTGAAAGGTCTTGATTGAAGTGCATCACCACCACTGATAATGCACAGAGAAAAAGAAGTTTTTTCATAATCGTGCGTTTTAAAATTCGTCCCCGTGGGCGTTCCGGTGGTTGCCTTACTGCTTACCAAACCTTTGATAAGCCACGGGATATATAGTTCTTGCTGGTGTCTAATCAGTGAAGATTGTCTTTGTAGCCGGCCTACGGCCACCTGCAATCGTATAAGTCGTTTTTGTTATCTGTGTGATTCGTATGCTGCGTTTGCTTAGTGCAGTCCATTACTCATACTCTTTTCACCCAGCCGTTATCGCTACTCAGTCGTCCGTTTCACGTCAGGCTTAACGGTAAGCCTAAAATTTCCATCATGTCAAAGAACCAATCAAGTAGAACCCTGCCCGATTCTCGCTATCGGTTGCCGTTCAGTCCGTCAGCAGGGTATATTTGTTACCAGCATATTACAGGCAATCCTTGTGACTGTTGCAGGTTGATGTAGTCCATACCGTCATCTTCGCTGTAATCATCGCAATCGTAAGACTTCAACGCCTCTATTTCTTCTTCGATAATATCTTCAATGTCTTGCTTGCAGTCTGCATTGTATTTGCTGCAAACTTCTGATTCTGACATGCCTCTAACAGATTCTAACTCTCTGTAGAGTTCATCTAACTTGTTACTGACTTCTGTTGCTCTCATAGTCATGCGATATTTAAAAGGTTAGCTTTCTTGAAGCATCTGTATTCTTGTTTCTCTGTATCGAAATACACCTGAACGGTGTCATTCTTCTTTCTGTTGTCACCGCTGGTTGCTGGTATCAGGTTTTCTTTCAGTGTACCGTATGCTTCGCGTACAGAACCGTCAACTTTCTTGAAGTAGAACTTTACTATTTTTTGCTTCATGGCAGCCTTCAGCTTCATGTTTGCCCAAGCGCATTTGAGCGCTTCACTCATTGTAAATCCATTGCGTTTTACAAATTGCCATGCAAGGCTCATAATCTCGTGTAATACATTTCTTTTCATAATCGTGTGAGGGTTAGTTATTTTTTTATTATCTTTGTTTCGTATCTTAGTTTCGATACGCAAATATAGTTTATATTCTATAAACAGTAAAGAAGTAGTTTATAAAATATAAACTATAAACATTATTTAACTATTAGAAAACCTTGATACATTATTATATGAAGAAAGAGTATTCGATATTGATTAGTGTCTCATCGTTGTTACTTAGCGTAATAGCGGTGTGTGTAGCGGTATGGCGGTCGCCTGAGTTGTCTTTTGACTATCAAGGGGTATTAGTAGGCGTGCTTTCGTTACTTGTAACAGTACTTGTTGGTTTCCAAATCTATAACTCAATAGAGGTCAACCGAAAAATAGGAGAAATTGAAAAAGTATCAAGAGACATTGCACAAATTGAATCTAGTAAGAGCATACATGCAACAAAGTCTTATATTCACACTCACAAAGGTATTGAAAACTATAGAGGACATTTCGTTACTATCGCGATAGATGAGTTTATGATTGCATTACAAGAAGGGATTTTAAGTAAGGATAACGACATGTTTGAACAACCATATTATTATCTTGATACAATAATGAGGGAGAATAAAAATGGTTACCCAATCTTGAAAGGAGAGAAAGACAAGTACATAAGTATTCTATCGTCTGTACCGATTTACAAGGAGGGAATGGGGAAACTAATCAGGTTTATATCCATATCTGAAGAGACCGATTATCCCAATGACGGGCTAAATTGGAAGCCCAAGAATTGATTTTATAACCATCAGCTTGAATGCCTTGGACTTGCTGGTAAGGTCGTGTATAAAAAGTTCCGACAAGAATTGGCGCATTTTTTCAGAATCTTGCCGTTCCTTACGAATTAAGGAAATTAATTCCTTCTTGGAGTAATTCTCCAAAGGACGATGTGGATTGTTTGGATTCCTGTCGCCATCCGAACAATATCTATTTACAATATAAAACATTGCGCGGAAGAATAACACTATTCCGGCAAGCATCGCCAAAACCCTAAACGACACGGCTGATAAGCAATTGATTAATTCATCCATATTGAGTTCTTTGAATTTATGTGGTTATCATTGAGAAAATCATCTTAAGCTTAGTCGACAAGTGGCTGAAGGCTCAGCTTAATCTTTCCTTTTGGGAGGTTTGCTCCCTTTGCCAATGCAGTATAAAACTTCCTCGCGTAAGTACGCCGTTTTAGTCAGGCAAATCCTTAATAAGATTAAGTGGTTTATCCCACCTTTTGCTTTACTTGCAAGCTGCACACATCAGGATTTAGTCTGCATCCTACTATATGTGCTCCCTACGAGTAGTTTTGTCTGCGTTACCCGACGGTATTCTCAAACGGATAACTGCAACGCAGGAACAAAAAAAGTCCCGTAATAAGTAGGAGCTACTACGGGATTCTGATATATTAAACTTCCGGAAAGGAAATGTTTAACCAATGTTGATGTAACAGCTCCTACTTGTTACGAATACAAATATAGTTTATATTTTATAAACCACAAACAAAAGTTTATTTTTTATGGAAAGAAATGAAGTCACTAAAAGATTTTTAGAAACGGTTGATTCCATTTATTCCCAAGACAAAGACTTTCTTGTCGAATCGGAAATAAAGAAATCTACTTTTTCTCAGGTCCGTTCAGGTAGGCAACAGGCCTCTTTGGATATGATTTTAGCCTTATCTTCTGTTAGAGATGAAGTAAACACTGACTATATCTTAACAGGTCGCGGAACACCTCTACGCCAACAATCGGAAGTTACTCAGATATTTCACCCTAAAAGCATAGAAAAAACTGAAGAAGATGGATTGATAACCCTTTATGATGTTGAAGCTGCTGCAAACTTGAAATCCCTTTTCGATAACAAAGACCAGAATATCCTTGGGCAAATCAATATTCCAAATATCCCAAAATGCGATGGAGCTGTTTATGTCAAAGGGGATTCCATGTATCCATTACTCAAATCTGGTGACATCGTAGCATATAAAGAGATCCCTTTAGAAACAAGCTATATTTTCTTTGGAGAAATGTACCTTGTATCAATAGATCTAGATGGAGACGAGTATCTTACCGTAAAGTATGTTCAACATTCAGAAAAAGGTGAAGATTGGATAAAATTGGTAAGCTACAATCAAAACCATCAACCAAAAGATTTTCCATTATCTTCTGTGAGAGCTATGGCTTTAGTAAAATTGAGTATTAGAATGAATACAATGAAATAAAATGATAGTAACTACAACAAATAGCGTAGAAGGCTATTCCATAAGGAAATATATTGGAGTGGTCAATGCGAATGTGGTAATAGGAACAAATCTGTTCTCAGATATTGCTGCATCTTTAACTGATGTATTTGGTGGGCGATCCGGAAGCTTCAAGAGTAAATTAACTACAATTTACGATGAAGTTATGAAGGAGCTTATCGGAAAAGCTGAAAACTATCACGCGGATGCAATCGTGGGGTTACATGTGGATTTTGACGAAATTTCCGGAGGTGGCAAATCCATGTTTATGGTTTCAGCATCCGGGACTGCCATTACATTGGAGAAACCTACTCAGGACAGATACTGCCTGTATGACTTGCTTGAAAAAATTTACGACTTTAAAGAGAAAGGAATATTGACGAAGGAAGAGTTCGAATACGAAAAGAACCGAATCTTGAAGCAATACAGAAGTCCTATCTCAGAAGAATATAAAGGAATTTGTCAAGAAGAGGAGGAAAGGGAGAAAGAGGAGTTTCTCCGTGAAGAAAGAATAAACGAAGCGAAGGAGTTCTTAAAGAAACGCACTGGGTGTTCGATTGATGATATAGAAAAAATTGATGAATACCAGCTACAGGTTGTGTCCTATGATGATATTGATTATGACCCCAATGATTCCATGCAGTATATAATTTCTAAGTTCATTAGGTTGAACCGTATTCCTGAAGCATGTAAATTCTATATGGACGAAACAGGACTTGAAGATTTGCAATCTGCAATAGATTTTTGCCTAAATGTGTACAAGCAAATATCATCCATTGATGAAGAGAAAGTTGCAGCTATTTTACCCAAACTCAAAGTCCTGAAGAAACGAGGGTTCCTTGAACAGGCCATATCGGAATATCAGAAGCTGACTATTTCGGATCGGAGAACATCAGAGGAATTTATATCTTCCTTAGAGGTATAACGAATTGAAGATCAAACTTAATATATGATATTATGAAGAATACATTGCTTTTTACCTATACAATACTGTCTTTTTTACTTGTATCATGTTCGAATAATGACTCCCCAAAATGGACGGAAGAAACTTTGAGCTTGACTCAAGAAAACCTTGAAGACGGTAAAGGTACATATATTAAAAATTTTAATGGAGAAGATTATGTGTACCTTGTTTTCAAAAGTGGCGAAATGAAAGTACTTCTTGTAAACGTATATCAACGCGAAAAGGGAACATATTTGTATCAGATAACGGGCAATACGATTTCTCTTACAAATGAGGAAACAGGAAAAGTTTATCAGGTTGATGCAAAGCTATTAAGACAGGGAGAATCTAAAATTGAAACGTATCTTATCTTAGATGGTGATAACCTTCCTGAATACATTCAGTCGGCAACATATACCAAGTTGTGCTTGTAGAAAAAATGTTCAAAAGCTTATCCTAGACATCAGGAAGAATACTTATAATAAATTAATTTATAACCAGATACACTATAAATTGGAGAAATATTCCCAAGCTAAGGGTCACGGGTTCGAATCCCGCTTACCGCTCTTCTTTGGTTAAAGGCTAATATACTGATAATTAGCGTATTTTAGTCATTGCTTCACAAGCTAATTTCTCTGATTTATAGATTAAAAAAAAGGATATAAACCTCACTTTTGAGGTTTTGTGCGTATCCTTTGCGTATCCTAAAATTCCAACTTTAAGATTACACTTGAATCACCATATTCCATTTATCCTCCAGTTCTTCCATTTACTCCTTCAATTGAAATATTCAGCCATAGATGCAATATTAATGGTTTTGGTTAGAATATCAATGGCATGTGCAATAATATGTCCACCATTGATAATTTATCTTAGGAATTAAAGCATAATTGTTGATAAATTCCTTAGGATTTCCATTTTCTTTTACATTTTACCTTGCTGCACCATGTGTATACACCTTAATTCTTAACTACAAGAAATGGTAAGACTTGATTCTTGCCTAAAGCGAACAGTCAACAGCATTTATTAATTCCACCCATCGAATAAATCAGTGTAATGGGATTTTTCTACAAAATAATTTTATCTTTGCAAGTATAAATCACACTACTATGAAATCAAAGTTATTACTTTTCCTATTCATCTCGTCACTCAGCCTGAGTATGACATCGTGTATTGTAACCAGACATCATGCTAAAGAGCCGCACAAGAAAGAAGTTCCTCCAGGACATGCAAAAAAGTTACACGGCAAGAAAGCTGCCAAATTCGAGGCTCCCGGTCACCATAAGCACTGATTCTGCCACTGATGAATAAGTGAAAACCTATATTGGGATAAACAAAACGAGAGATCGGTTTCTGTATATAAGGAAGGCTGGATGACATTTATTCCAATGATTTGCCTCCAATGAATAAGAGGCTGTATTAAAATGAAAAGCTGAGATAGACTTACTTATAATCTATAAGTTACAACATAAAAATCTCCTACTTTAGTCTTTGTTTTCTTCAATTACAGGACTAAAAGTAGGAGATTTTTTACTTCTAAGCTTCAATC
>ENA-OPTA01001972-OPTA01001972.1-human-gut-metagenome-genome-assembly--contig:-NODE-1972-length-11571-cov-7.444078_pt1 | contig 11571 bp, 7 predicted proteins | sample MGYA00241813_ERZ501917 | MGnify/ENA primary metagenome ERZ501917 (study PRJEB25962, sample SAMEA2042408) | human gut metagenome | biome: human gut; feature: human-associated habitat; material: faeces...
GCAACGGTGCCGACCAGATGGTGTTCCAGACCGAGAAGATGCTGAAGGAGAACGGCGACAAGCTGCCCGCAGACGTGAAGAGCGATGCCGAGGCAAAGCTGGCCGACCTGAAGACCGCTGTCCAGTCCGGCAACGTGGACGACATCAAGGCAAAGCAGGAAGCCCTGAGCCAGGTGTTCGAGAAGATGTATCAGGCAGCCGCTGCCGCACAGCAGGCCGCCGGTGCACAGCCCGGTGCTGACGCAGGCGCAACTAACGAAAAGCCCAACGATGACGGCGTTGTGGATGCCGACTTCAAGGAAGTCTAAGTCTGAAACAAAGCGCTGTGTCCGGCCAAACCGGCGGGCACAGGCGCAATAGAGCAAAAGCCGCTCCGGTTTAGGCCGGAGCGGCTCTTGCTGGTTTATAAGTAAAAGAGTTCTCGCTGCCGCAAAAGCCTTCCCCCGGACGGGGGAAGGTGGCATGACGCGAAGCGGCATGACGGATGAGGGCGCAGACAACAGCTGCGAAAGACCAAAGCGGGAGCTTTTGAACAGGAGGAACCGACCGGGGCGTTACCCGGGGAGGGCGTTCCCGGAGAGGTGAGTGGATATGGCACAGGAAAAGCGTGATTATTACGAAGTGCTGGGGGTATCCAAGGGTGCAAGCGATGCCGAGATCAAAAAGGCATACCGCAAGCTTGCCATGAAGTACCACCCGGACTATAACCCCGGCGATAAGGACGCCGAGGCAAAGTTCAAGGAGATCAACGAGGCAAACGAGGTGCTCTCGGACCCGAAAAAGCGCCAGCTGTACGACCAGTACGGCTTTGCCGGGGTTGACCCCACCTACGCAGCACAGAACGGCGGCGGCCCCGGCGGCTTCAGCGGTTTTGGCGGCGACGGTGTGGATCTGGGCGACATTTTTGGCGATATCTTCGGCGGCGGCTTTGGCGGCTTCGGCGGCTCGACCCGCTCCAACCCCAACGCGCCGCGCAAGGGCCATGACATTCAGGCCAATGTGATCCTGACCTTTGAGGAGGCCGCCCACGGCTGCGCCAAAAAGGTCACGCTGAACCGTCAGCAGACCTGCCCGGACTGCGGCGGCAACGGCTGTGCGCCCGGCTCCAGCCCTGAGACCTGTACCGAGTGCGGTGGCCGCGGCTATGTCGTGACCCAGCAGCGCACGCCGTTTGGTGTGATGCAGAGCCAGCAGCCCTGCCCGCACTGCGGCGGACGCGGCACCATCATCAAGAACCCCTGCAAGACCTGCCGCGGCACCGGCAAGACCAGTGCCCGCAAGACGCTGGAGGTCAAGATCCCCGCGGGTATCGACGACGACCAGAACATTGCGCTGCGCGGCCAGGGCGACGCCGGTACGAACGGCGGCCCCGCGGGCGACGTGATTGTCCATGTGACGGTCAAGCCCGACGCCGTGTTTGAGCGCGACGGCTACGATGTGTACGTCCGCGTGCCCATTACCTACTCCCAGGCTGTGCTGGGCGCTGAAATTGAGGTCCCCACCGTGGACGGCAAGGTCGCCCAGAAGATCCCCGAGGGCACCCAGAGCGGCACGAAGTTCCGCCTGCGCGGCCAGGGCATCCAGTACCTGAACGGGCGCGGACGCGGTGACCAGTACGTCATTGTGGACGTGGAGATCCCCAAGAAGCTGAACCGCACCCAGCGCGAAGCCCTGAAGGCCTTTGAGGACAGCCTGAAGGACGAGAACTACGAGAAGCGCAAGAGCTTCTTCAAGAACCTGAAGGATCGGTTCATGTCCTAAAGTTTTAAACAACCCAGCCCCCGCAATGTGGAAAACATTGTGGGGGCTGGGTTTTGTTTTTGAGCTAACGGAAACGGCCACGGCGGGCAGTCCTCTGGCCGCCGACAGGCAGCCGCCAGCCCGTAGGGGTCGGCGTCCCCGACAACACGGGAGCGTTGCGGCGGCGGGAAGATGTCCGGCGGCATGGGGGCATGCCGCCCTACGGCCTACCGTATCGTGACTTGTAGGGCGGGGTGCCCTCACCCCGCCGCAGGGGGGCAACCCTTTATCCGACAAACTCCATCTCCGTATACTCCGTACTCCCGCTCAAAAATGCGTCGGCGTCGATGGTGGCGTACCGGGTCATGTAGTCGTGGTCGAGATCATAGCCAATGTTCAACAAAATCCGTCCATCGTCCAGCATGGAAATCGGATAGTAGGACTCCACCCCGGCGGGCGGGTCCACCTGCGCAATCTGCGTGCCTTGCAGGTCGTATACTGTGAGGGGGCCCGGGTTGCTGCTCATTGTGAAAAGCCACTGAATCTCTCCGTTTTGGCGCAATTCGCGAAGCGACACATGGATCATAAGCCCTAAATCTTCCTGCGTGCCGTCGCTGCCCACACGGAGCACAGACATTTTAATGCCCTCCTCAGACGACCGGGAGTGTTCGCCGGTGAAGTAGAAATCGTCTCTGGATTTCCCAAGGTAGGTGTAATAGACATAGCCGCTGCCGTCGTCCGCACCTTTATACGGAAACTCTGCAATTTTCGTGGTGGGCTTTCCGGTTGTGGCATCCGTCAGGTCGTACTCAAGCATAGAGTTCTGCAAAAGAGCGTCGGAAATTTCCGGGTCACTCGTGAATGGAACAGGCTGGTCCGAAATGAGACGCGCAGTCACGGCAAAATCACCGGCGGCATCCGGTGCGCCAGTTGTTTCGACGGGCAAGTTCCAGGGCGCTGTCTCGCCGGTCTGCAAGTCAAGGCGGAACCCGCTTGCGGTATCATAGGGGGCATGACCGTCCATGCAATAAAAATAACGGTCGCTGTATAAGACAACGGTCGAGGCGTATGGGTCAAAGGGAATCTCGTGAGTTTTGGTACCATCCGGCGACAGGGCAATGATTTTGTTGTCGCGGTCTCTGTTGTAGGTGAGCAGGTACACCGCGTCGCTCGTCACATAGGGGTCGGCGATGCAGCAGTCGTCGCAACTGTAAAACAGCGAAACCTGCCCGGCGTTCAGGTCGTTTTTGTAAACGTTCGTTCCGATGTGGTCCAACTGGTCATTAAAGGCAGGCATGACATCATAGACAACATCCTGCGCATAGCGGTGGCTGTAAGTATAGAGTGGGCCGGTCTCAGCCGCAGCGGGCTTGCTTGTCGGTTCGGTGGTGGTTTCGGGTGTGGTGGCGGGTTCTGCGGCAGTTGCAGTTTCCGCCGCCGAAGTGCAGGCGGTCAGGGCGAACAGCGCGGCAGCAAGGACAAAGGCTAGTCGTTTCATAACACAGGCTCCTTTCAACTTTTCATTTGTGACCAGCTTACACCCCGGTTGTGTCCGAGTTGTTACACGGGAAGAAGATTTGATAAAATATTTTGTTTTTATGTTTTACGGGTTGTTGCAGGGGTCGGCGCTCCCGGCAACCCGGGAGCATTGCGGCGGCGGAAAGATGCCCGGCGGCATGGGGGCATGCCGCCCTACAGTCTGTGCGCTTTGCGGCGGGAACGGTGCGGGCATCGGCCCCTACGGTTACCATGCCGTTCCCTGTAGGGCGGGGTGCCCTCACCCCGCCGCCAGGCAGACATCCACCTTGCGGGTCACCCGTAGGGGTCGGCGTCCCCGACGACCCGTGCCCGCTTCCGGCCAGTAAAAACCGCCCGGGCAATGACACTCACTCCGCAAACGTCATCTCGCGGTATGCCGACCCGCCGTTCAGAAATTCGTCCGCGTCCATCACGGCGTACCGGGCCGCGCTGTCGTGCTCCCAGTCGTAGCCGACGACCATCAGCAGGCGCCCGTCGTCCAGCATACAAAGCGGGAAGAAGGCATCCAGCCCGGCGGGCCGCTTGTTGCGGCCAATCTCATTGCCTTGGGTGTCGTAAATCAGATAGATGCCGTCGGGGCCGCGGGTCAGGAGCCAGCGCACCTCATCGCCCTGCAAAACCGCGCAGTAATCCAGGTAATCCGGCGTTTTGGTAATGCCAAGGTCGGTCCGGGTGCCGTCCGTGCCGATGCGCAGCACGGACTGGGAAACCTGATTGTACTCGTCGTCGCACTGGTCCGCGCGGAAATAGAAGTCGCTGCCGCACTTGCCAAGGTAGGTGTAGACCGCAAGGCTCCCCGGCTGTGGTATGTCATAGGGGAGGGTAAAGCAGGTCTGCCGCACCGCGCCCGTCGCGGGGTCGGCCAGGGTGTATTCCAGCGTGGTGTTCTGCAAAAGCGCCTGGGACATCTCGTCGTCGTCCGGGTAGGGCACCGGGTAATCCGAGACAACGCGGCAGAGCAGCAGCGCGTCCCCGACGACATCGGGAATGTACTTTGTCTCCACCGGGATATTCCATGGCGCGGTCTCCCCGGTCTGCAGGTCAAACCGCATACCGCCGGTGCGGTAGAACGGCGCGGCGCTGAGGCTCCGGCAGTAGAGGTAGTGACCCGCGTAAAAAACAGGCTCCCAGTCGTCGTAGGAGAACGGCAGCACACGCGCCTCACCGCCCGCCGTCGGCAGGGCCAGCATACCGCCGTCGTAACAGATGAAATACAGCGTGTCGTCTATGACCAGCGGCGCGGACGTAAGAATGGAGTCCGTGCGGTACATCTCGTAGGTCTGCCCGGTGGTAAGGTCTGTTTTATACACGGTGCTGTGCTCAAAGCTGCCGAGACTGTCCTCGCTGCTTGAAAAGTGGGGGACCGCCACATAGACGCTGCTGCCGCTGACCGCGAAGGCGCTATAGGCCGAGAGGGGGTGCGGCTCGCCCGGCAGCACCGCTTCTGTGCGGTCCTCCGCCGCGGCGCTCTCCGCCGTACTCTCAGCCGGTGCGGCCTCCGAAGCCGCCGCGGTATCGCCCGCAGACGCGCATCCGGCCAGCGCCAGCATGGCTGCCGCCAATAATAAAGCTACTTTTTTCATCCTCAAAGCTCCTTTCTGTGCCTGGTTTGCCCCTATCCTACACCCCGGATGTTGCAAAGTTGTCACACGGAGCGGGTGTTTTGGAGATTTTTGCAATTTTTTTGCGGGAAGTGGGTGCGGGGCGTCGGGGACGCCGCCCCCTACAGGCATAACCCGCAAAGTTTCTCACTCCCGCAAATGGGCACGGCGGCCAGAGGGCTGGCCGCCCTACGGCCCCACTTGAAAATCCGTGCGTAGGGCGGGGTGCCTCCACCCCGCCGAAGCCTGCCGCCAAATCCCTTTCACGGTTCACTCGCAGGGGAGGAATTCATCCCTCCCGGGTTGTGCGCCCATATTGCTGCACAACACAAAAAAGCCGGGGCGAACATTTCGTTCGCCCCGGCGGTCTTACTTCTTCGGAGTCATAGCCTCATAACCCTTTTCGTTATTTTTCGGACTGCTTCCGCATCGTCATGGGAATCATCCTATCTTTACGCGAATTTTGATTGCCCTTTCAAGACCTTAACTAACTGTTCATTGGACTTACCCTCTGGTTCGTTATTTGCTCAAAAGCATTTGTGGAACGGAGTAATGTTTGTTATTAAGATCGTTCTTGGGGTAATGGGTCTGATGCCGAGGACCAAAGCCTCTTAACTCTTGTACATTGGAGTATCTCCTTATGGATCAGGTGAAGTTCAGGTACATCCTGTTCGGCGGAGTGGTGACGGTCATCTCTACCAGCCTTCTTTCATCCTAATCTATATCTCATGCGGGGGTCTGTGTTTTGACGGCCCCTGAGTCTGCTAAATAACTGCTAAGCAACCGTGCATCGCTGTTTTTAAATCTTTTACAAGTTATGACTTGCGGCTTCGGATGCGGTTCTTGCGTTTTCAGCAGGCCCAGGCCCGCCGGTGATGAATGGGATCTTTGAAGTTTGCCATTGGACTTGAGCCTCCTTCCTTACGAAATACTGCCGGCGGCCTTTACAATTTCTTTCCGGTCTCTTCCTTTGCCCTCGTGCTGCTGGATCGGAGTCCCTGAAGTGCTTCCTTTTTCACTCCCCGACTTTGGGCAGCTTGCGGAAAATCTTCTTCAGGATGTCGATCTGTTCACGATGGGACTTTGCTGAAGAGCCTTTTGGAAAGTGGCTTCGCTTGGAGTTCTTATCTCCTTATCTCCGGCTGTTTTCTTTCTGTGACTATACTATACCACAGCCCTAAGGTTTCGTCTATTCGCAGACCGCACAACGTTTATATGCAATATTTGTGCATAATCAGGATTGAATAACACATAGTAAAAGTGGTATAATAGATATGTTGGGCGCGTGTACGCCAAAGCAAAGCCGCCGCTTCTTTTCCCGGGAAGCGGCGGCTTTTTGTTGTATTGGCTTCCCCTTTGGGGGAAGCAGTCAGTGGCCCCGACCACTGACTGATGAGGGGCAAGTCTGCCGTAGTCACCCGTTTGCGGGCAGCTACAACAAACGCGCCCCTCATCCGGCCCTGCGGGGCCACCTTCCCCCAAGGGGGAAGGCTTAAGATTTACTTTTACATCGTCTCCGGTGCATTCACCTTGAACATCGTCAGAATGTTGTGGATGACCCCGCGCACGGCCAGGCAGAGCGCGATACGGCCCTGCTGAACGGCACCCTCGGCATCCAGGATGCGGCAGGCGTTGTAGAAGCGGTGATACGCAGACGCCACGTCGATGCAGTAGCGGGTGATGCGCGCCGGGTCGTACTTCTCGGCGGCGGCGGTGATCTCGGCGGGGAAGGCGGCCAGCAGGCGGATCAGCGCCTGCTCGGCGGGGTCGGTCAGCACGCTGGCGTCCACGGCGTCCGCGCCCTCAAACTTCACGCCCTCGCTCTCGAGCTTTTTCAGCACCGAGCAGATGCGCGCGTGGGCGTACTGCACATAGTAGACCGGGTTCTCGCTGTCGTTGCGCACGGCCAGATCAAGGTCAAAGTCCAGCGTGGACGAGCTCTCGCGCTGGTTGAAGAAGAACCGCGCGGAATCAATGGGCACCTCGTCCAGCAGGTCGGTCAGGGTGATGGCCTTGCCGGTACGCTTGCTCATGCGCACGGGCTTGCCGTCGCGCATGAGGTTGACCATCTGCATCAGCACGATGTCCAGACGGCTGCCGTCCAGCCCGATGGCGTCCATCGCGCCCTTCATGCGGGCAACGTGGCCGTGGTGGTCGGCGCCCCAGACGTCGATGGCCTTGTCAAAGCCGCGCACGGCCAGCTTGTTGTAGTGGTAGGCAATGTCGGCGGCAAAATAGGTCGGGATGCCGTTGGCGCGGACGAGCACCTCGTCCTTGGCCTCCTCCTCGCTGCCGTCGTCGGTCTTGCGCTTGTTGACGACGCCGTACTTGGCGGCGTACTGGGCGCTGCGGTACATGATCGCGCCGTCCTCGGCCTTGTAGCACGCGCCGGTCTCCAGCAGCTTGTCCACCACAGCCCTGACTGCGCCGGAGCTGTGCAGGTCGCTCTCGTGGAACCAGACGTCGTACTTGATGCGATACTTGCCGAGATCGCGCTGCAAACCGGCAATGTTCTTGGGCAGGGCGTCGGCAACGATGGCCTTTTTCAGCTCGTCAAAGTCCTTGCTGACGTAAGCGTCGCCGTGGACCTCGGCAAACTCCTTGGCGCGGGCGATGATGTCCGCGCCCTGGTAGCATTCCTCGGGCAGCGGGCAGGCGTCCTCGCCCTTGTACAGCTGCAGATAGCGGATGGCCAGGCTCTTGCCGAACTTCTCGATCTGGTTGCCCGCGTCGTTGATGTAGAACTCGCGGGTCACGTCGTAGCCGGCCCAGTCCAGGCAGGCGGCCAGGCCGTCGCCCAGTGCGCCGCCGCGGGCGTTGCCCATGTGCATGGGGCCGGTGGGGTTGGCGGAGACGAACTCGACGTTATACTTCTTGCCTGCGCCCGCGTCGGTGCGGCCATATTCAGGGTTGGCGACAGCGGCGCGCACGACGCTGGTGAACCAGTCCTGGCCCAGGAACAGGTTGATGAAGCCGGGGCCGGCGACCTCAAAGCGGTCAAACAGGCTGCCGTCCAGCTGCAATTTTGCGGTAATGGCTTCTGCGATCTGGCGCGGTGCCTTGTGGAAGGCGCGCGCACCGGCCATGGCCACATTGGACGCAATATCGCCGTTTTTGACGTCAGCCGGGATCTCGACGATGAAGTCGGGCAGTGCGGCCTCGGGCAGGGTGCCGTCGACGATAGCCGCCTTGACGGCGTCGGTCAGCAGCGTGCGCGCCTGTGCCAGCGCCGCCGCCCGCGGGTTGTAGTTTTTATAATCCATGATGAACCTCCTGTGGGGGATTTTCTATATTATAACGCGGTAGGGGCCGGGCATGCCCGGCCCGCTGCTTTGCCTTTACAGAGCGCTTTCCGGTAGGCCGAGGGCCGGGCATGCCCGGCCCCTACGGGGCAACGCGTTTTTAAGCTTCCGGCAGCTTATCGACCGTAATGTCAACCAGATTCCGGCTGATGAAATTCTCGGCGCCGGAATCGAGGGTGTAGCTGAATTTCAGACTGCCGCCGTTCTCGTCGAGCCGCTGCTCAATGACGTCGGCGGCCACGCCCAGACTGATCGAGCCGTAGCCGGTCTCGTAATGGCAGAGATGGCGCGTGCCCTTCTCGATGATGAGCTGGCTCGACTGTTTGCCGAACCGCAGCATCGAGACCTTGCGCGCGTCCTCGGCCACCTTGACCGTCGTTGTGCAGCCCTCATAGCCGGTGGTCTCGGTCTCCTTGTAGACAATATAGTAGGCACCGTCCTTGTGGACGAGCGAGCCGCGGGTCATCAGCTCCACGGTATCCGTGTCGCCCCGCTGCTCCATCGTGCCCTTGATGGTGATCAGATAGTTTTCTTCCATGGTGTACCTCTACGCTAAAGCCTTCCCCCGAGGGGGAAGGTGGCCCGCAGGGCCGGATGAGGGCAGACCTTCCGTCATTGCTCGGTAAATGGGCGGCCACGGCAACCCGCCCCTCATCAGTCACCTTCGGTGACAGCTTCCCCCGAGGGGGAAGCCCTTTTTCCCCTAGTACGTCTCAATCGCGATTCTTTCCACCGTTCCGCCGGCGTACTCGCCCAGAAACGTGTGTGCCAATTCGTCAAAATTGTCGGGGGTGTCGCTGACAAAATACCGCGCGGTGCCGCCTGCTTTTTTGCCGTTCAGCAGCCCTAAATCGTCCAGTGCCGCCGCGGCGGCCTGTGCCGTGACCTTGCCGGAATCGACAAGATGCACCTCGTCGCCCATAAAATCCCCGATCATCTTTTTCAACAGGGGATAGTGGGTGCAGCCCAAAATCAGCGTGTCAACGCCCGCGTCCTTCAGCTCCTGCAGATACTCCGCAATGATCAGCTTTGTGACCGGATTGCCGTCGTTGAAATAGCCGTTCTCGACCAGCGGCACAAACATCGGGCAGGCGCGGGCAAAAATCTGCACGTCGGGCATCATGTCGCGGATGATGGCGGCATACGACCCGCTGCGCACCGTGGCCGCTGTGCCGATGATGCCGATTTTGCGGTTTCGCGTCGCGTCAACCGCCGCGCGGGCCGTGGCACCCACAACGCCGGTAAACGGCACGGGCAGCCTGGCAGCCTCCTCCGGCGGATAGGTCGAGGACACCGTGCCGCAGGCGGCAATGATAAATTTCACGTCCTGCTGCAATAAAAAGCGGATGTCCTGCCGCGCGTACTGGACAATGATGTCCCGCCCGCGGCTGCCGTAGGGCACGCGGCCCGTGTCACCGAAGTAGACGATGTCCTCGCCGGGCAGCACGCGGCGCAGCTGGCGCACGGCGGTCAGCCCGCCCAGGCCGCTGTCAAACACGCCGATGGGCCGTGTGTCCATCAGTAGGCCCCCTTCCGGCGGTGGACGGCCAGCGTCAGCAGCTTGTCGACCAGCGCAGGATAGCTGTAGCCCTCGTGCTCCATCAGCTTGGGGTACATGCTGATGGACGTAAAGCCCGGCAGGGTGTTCAGCTCATTGCAGAGCACCCGCCCGGTGCCGCGTTCAACGAAGAAGTCGCAGCGGGACAGGCCGGAGCAGCCCAGCGCCAGATACGCCTTGCGGGCCTCGGCGCGGACCTCGTCGAGCTTTTCCTCGCTCAGATGCGCGGGGATGACGGTCTGGGACACGCCGTTTTTGTACTTGTCGTCGTAGGTGTAGAACTCGGCCCCGGCCAGGATCTCGCCCGGGCGGGTCGTGGAGACGGTGGACGGGTCATCGGGGTTGCCGATGGCGGCGCACTCGACCTCCTGCGCGTCCACGAACTCCTCAAACACGACCTTGTCGTCCTCGCGCAGGGCAATTTCGACGCCCTTTTCCAGCGCGGCGCGGTCCGCAACCTTGGAGATGCCGACGCTGGACCCCGCGTTGGCGGGCTTGACGAAGATGGGGTAGCCGAGCTTTGCCTCGATGCCGTCCAGCACCACGGGGCCGTTCAGCTCCAGATCGGCGCGGCTGGCGGCGACCCACTTGCAGTGGGGGACCCCGGCGGCGTCCATCAGGGCGTTGGCGACGGCCTTATCCATGCAGACGGCGCTGCCCAGCACGCCGCAGCCCACATAGGGAATGCGGGCCAGCTCAAACAGGCCCTGGATCGTGCCGTCCTCGCCGTTTTTGCCGTGCATGACGGGTGCGCAGATGTCAATGTGGACCAGCTCCGCCCTGCCGTCCTTCAGCAGCCAGATGCCGTGGTCCTTCCGGTCCGGGCTGAGCACGCAGGGCGTGCAGTCGCCCTGCTCCCAGCTGCCGTCGGCCATAGCCTCGGGCGTGGGGCGGCAGGCCAGCCAGCGGCCATCCTTCGTGATGCCCACGGGAAAAACCTCATATTTGTCCGCGCAGGGCTCCTGACCCAGTGCGCGCAGCCAGGCCGAGGCCGACACGCAGCTGACGTCATGTTCACTGGAAACGCCGCCGAAGAACAGTGCGACGCGCAGCTTGGAATTTGTATTCATCAAAAAGACTCCCTTTGTTCAATGTGGCCGTGCCCTTTGGGCACACTACAAGTCTTCAGCTTATTATCATAACATATTATGCGTGCGTTGGCTAGATTATTTTTGGAAAATTTCTGAACCGGGAACAGAAGTCCGTAGGAGCCGGGCACGCCCGGCCCGCAGCCTTGCCATTACCGCCCGTTTATCCTTTGCATCGTAGGGAGGGGTCTTGACCCCTCCGCTGCCTTCCGCCGCCGCCAACCTCCGCGGGGCGTCGGGGACGCCGCCCCCTACGGCGGGGATCCGTAAGGCTTCTCATTGCCGCCAACCTCCCCGGGGTGCCCTCACCCAGCCGCAACTCTGACGGCAATGCCTATGTTGCCTACACCAAGGACAGCAATGAAGCAGGTACCTACAGCGAAGTCTCTAAGACTAATAAGCTTGACGCTGGTTTTACGGCGAATGCTAATAGCACTTTGAACGGCAAGACTGGTAACGAAGCCTGATTTTGAGTTTCATTAAATTCCACCACCTCCCGTGGTGGGATTTTTTATTGCCGCCTACCTTATTATACCCGCCGCAGCGCTGCCGGGAGAGTTGTAGGGAGCGGTCTTGACCGCTCCGCAGGCCGTCAAAAAAAATGCATCACTGCCTTATTGCGTGTGTAGGGGCGACCATTGGTCGCCCGCCCACTTACCGCCGAAACGCATTTTCCGGGACGGTTTTCTTGCAAGGCAAACGGGCACGGGCGAGCAATGCTCGCCCCTACAAGCGTTTTTCGA
>ENA-OPTA01001981-OPTA01001981.1-human-gut-metagenome-genome-assembly--contig:-NODE-1981-length-11541-cov-4.939317_pt1 | contig 11541 bp, 12 predicted proteins | sample MGYA00241813_ERZ501917 | MGnify/ENA primary metagenome ERZ501917 (study PRJEB25962, sample SAMEA2042408) | human gut metagenome | biome: human gut; feature: human-associated habitat; material: faeces...
CCTCTACCCAACGAGGTAGTAGCCAACGCCTGGGCTGTGGATGCCGCCTGTTCCGTGACCTTTGAAGGCAGATTAAAAATGGATAATTGGTATATCTATAATTGGTCTATATGGATGGATATGATATTATTATTTAAAACGATTAAAGTAGTGTTTTTCAGTAAGGGGGCGGTTTAATTAATGGTACAAAATATATTTATAGTTGGTTCTAAGGGAATACCAGGAGCGTATGGAGGATATGAAACTTTTGTTGATAAATTAACGGAATATCATCAAAATGAACAATGTATAAGATATCATGTTGCTTGCAAAGATATAGAAGATGGAGAATTTGAATATCATAATGCTAGATGTTTTAAAGTAAAAGTTCCTAATATAGGTCCGGCACAGGCTATTTATTATGATGTAGTAGCATTAAATAGATGCTGTAAATATATAGAAAATAATAATATAAAAAATCCGATAGTTTATGTATTAGCGTGTAGAATAGGACCATTTGCAGGGTATTTTCAAAAAAAGATACATAAATTAAATGGAAAATTATATGTTAATCCAGATGGTCATGAATTTTTGAGAAAAAAATGGTCTAGACCTGTTCGAAAATATTGGAAAATATCGGAACAATTAATGGTAAAACATGCAGATCTTTTAATTTGTGATAGCAAAAATATAGAAAAATATATTCAAAATGAATATAATCAATATAAACCTAAAACAACTTTTATAGCATATGGTTCAGAAACAAGATTGTCCATTTTAAAAGATGATGATAAAAAATATGTAAATTGGTTAAAAGAAAAGAATCTGAGAGATAAAGAATTTTATTTAGTTGTAGGTAGATTTGTTCCAGAAAATAATTTTGAAATAATGATACGTGAATTTATGAGATCAAAAACGAAGAAAGATTTTGCAATTATAACGACTGCAAATGATTCGTTTTTAAAGAAGCTAGAAAGTGAATTACATTTTGAGAAGGATAAACGAATAAAATTTGTTGGAACGGTATATGACCAAGAGTTATTAAAGAAAATACGTGAAAATGCATATGCTTATTTTCATGGGCATGAGGTTGGGGGGACAAATCCTAGCTTATTAGAGGCCTTGGGAAGTACAAAGATAAATTTGCTTTTAAATGTAGGCTTTAATAGAGAAGTAGCTGAAGATGCTGCTTTGTATTGGAACAAACAGAATGGAAATTTAGCTGAACTTATAGATAGAGCAGATAATTTATCTGATGAGCAAATAGAAATATTAGGGGAAAAAGCTAAGCAACGAATAATAGATGAATATAGTTGGAAGTATATTAGTGATAAATATAAAAAATTATTTTTAAAGGTGTAATTAAAATGATAAATATACTTTTTTTACATGCTGGTGCAGAAATGTATGGAGCAGATAAAGTTATGTTAGATTTAATAAAAAATTTAGATAAGAATAAATATAATCCATATGTTATATTGCCCAATAATGGGGTTTTAGTAGATTTATTAAAAAAAGAGAGTATAAAAGTAGAAGTAATACCATATCCCATTATGAGACGAAAATATTTTAATTTTAAGGGAATATTTAATTATGGGTGTAATCTAATAAAGTATTCAAGAAAATTAGCAGAAATGGCTAAAAAGGAAAATATAAATATAGTGCATACTAATACTGCAGCTGTATTAGAAGGATGTTATATTAGTAAAAAATTAAAAATACCACAACTTTGGGATATACATGAAATTATTGTTAGCCCTAAAATAATGTTTAGGATTACAAGTAAAATAATATCATTATTTGCTAATAAGACAGTTACTGTTTCAGAAGCAGCTAAAAGACATTTGGAAGAATCAGGATATTTTAAAAAGAATAAGATAAAAGTTATATATAATGGGGTTGATAGTAATTATTTTAATCCTGAAAATAAATGTGATTATTTATATGATGAATGGAATATACCTCATAATGCTAAAATAATTGGTATGATTGGTAGAGTAAATAGTTGGAAAGGTCAAGAAGATTTTTTAAAAGCATCAAATATTATAATGTCTAAAGATAAATCTGTATATACAGTTTTTGTGGGAGGTTGTTTTGAAGGTGAAGAATGGAGAATAGATAAATTAAAACAACTAATAGATAAATCTCCTTATAAAGATAGAATTGTCATGGGAGGATATAGGACAGATACTAAATTTATTCATAAATTATATGATATATTTGTACTACCTAGTATAAATCCAGATCCATTACCAACGGTAGTTCTAGAAGCAATGGCTACAGGAAAACCGATTATAGGATATAAACATGGTGGAATTTGTGAGATGGTAAAGGATGGATATAATGGTTTTTTAGCAAAAGTACGAGATGTAAAAGATTTATCTGAAAAAATAAATATATTGTTAGAAAATGATGATTTAAGAAAACAAATGGGACAAAATTCTAGAAATAGGATGTTAGAAAAATTTTCTATAAAAAGTTATATCAATAATTATTCTAATGAATATGATAAATTATTTGAGAAAAATGGTAAAGGAGATAAAAAATGAAAATTGTTTCTTTTACAATGGTAAATAATGAAAGTGAAATAATAGAGTCATTTATTCGATATAATTATAATTTTATTGATTTAATGGTAATTATTGATAATGGATGTACAGATAATACTATAAATATTATATATAATTTAATAAATGAGGGGTATAATATTATTGTATATGATGAATCGTTAGAGCCATATAATCAATTTGAATTAGATAATAAATATTTAAATAAAATTATAAAAGATTTTTCTCCAGATATAATAATTCCATTAGATGCAGATGAATTTTTGACAGGTGATGAAAATCCACGTAATATATTAGAGCAATTATCGCTTAATAAAATATATTACATATATTGGCAATGGTTTATTATAACAGAAAATGATGATAAAAAAGAAATGTTTATTCCAAAAAGAATGAAATATTGTCTAAATAAACCTGTTTGGAATTATTCAGATGGTTCTCTTGTAACAAAAACAATTTTACCTGTAAAATATTTTAAAAAAATGAATTTGACATTATCTATGGGACATCATACAGTATTTGGAAATGATAAAGTTGAAATAGAAGAATTAAAATCATTAAGATTAGCACATTATAGAACAATTAGCGAGCAACAAATAATATACAAAACTTGTTGTTATACAATAAGAGATATATCAACAATGAAAAATAATTTTGAAACAGCTCAAAGAACTAATCAAATGGCGTTGATTGAAAAAGAAGTAGATATGTGGAAGACAGCAGAGAAAATATCTTATGCAGGATATGAACGTTCTATAAAATATTCTCCGATAGATATATCGTTTTGTAAAAAACATTCGATTGAGATAAAATATAGTGCTTTATCCAATGAAACATTAGCAAAACGATTACTAAATACTGGTAGAGAAATGGCGATTAAGATATATAATTTAGAACGTGATAAAAAAGAAAAAAGATTTTTGAAACCTATTATTATTTGGATGAATGATGTTAGAGGTAGAGAATGTTTAATACCAAAGCCTTCAAATAAAATAACTTTGTTGACATCATTATTTAATGTTAGAGGTTTATTAACTAATATTGAAGAAATAAAATTTTTAAAGGCTAACTATAGATTGATAGTAACTACTGATATGGTTAAATTTTTGCCATATGAATATATTGTAATTTTGGATGATGATTTTAAAAATATAAAACAATTTTTATGTAACAAAGGTATAAAAAGTTCTAAAATTATAACATTAAATGATTATAAAACTAAATTAGGTATTTTTAAGTTATTATATTGTTATTTAAGATTTATTCCAAGTATATTAAATAGAATAAACTATTATATAAAAAGAAATGGAATAAAAAACACATATTTAAAAATAAAATCACGAATAAATAAGAAATAAAAGTAAAACTTGGAGAATAGCATTAAAATGATATTAAATAAAAAAAGATTAATAATGTTTATAGCTTTTTTCTTAATAACGATTGGAAATTCAGGATTTTTAACTATTTTGGGAATAAATAATATTGTTGAATATTTAGGATATGCTATATTGATTATTCATATATATATAGAACGTATAACTATACCTAATGAATATAAAAAAAATATTAGTATACAATTTATTATCGTGTGGGCACTTTTTTCTTTTGGTATAATAGTGCAAAATGAATTATCATTATTAATAAAAGCAAGATTGATTTTTTCGATGTTTATTTTATCTTCATTAGCAATTACTTCTGAATGTTATATAGAATCATTGAAAGATGTGAAAGTCATATCTTATGCAATTTTATTTGCGATGGTTTGTTCAACAATTTTAGGAGCTATTGGAGGATTTTCTTTATTAACATATGCAACAGAAGGAATATTTTCTGATTGGGGATTTAATGGAGGGTTGCAACATAAAAATTATTTTGCAGCAGATATAATAGCATGTTTTATAGGAATATATTTTTATAATAAATTTAATAATAATAGAAAAAAATATATAATAATGTTATTATTATTATTTAGTCTATTGATATTAGCTAATTCGAGAGGCGCATTAGTAATATTTATTATATTTTTTATTTTGGCTAATAGTGATAAACTTATTAAAATAAAAAAAGAACAGCGTAGATATTTGTTAGGGTTTTTAATTATTTTAATATGTATTTCAGGTGGTATATATTTTAATAGTATAGTTTCTAATAGTGGTTCATATTTGTATAGGCTTCAAGGATTAATAAACTTTTTTGATTATTATTCTGATAGTTATTTTTATTTGATTTTTGGTAATGCTGAGATGGCTTTTTCGGATACAGATGTTAGTTATAATGAAAATGTACGTAGTGTATTGGGATGGGATGGTACAACTGAATTAGCTCTTTTGAGTATTTTAATAAAAAATGGCATATTAGGACTTATAGGATATATTATAATATTTATCAATATAATAAAGTGTGGAGTAAAAAAATCAAAAATACAGAATAAAATAATGATTATATCCTTATTAATAAGTTTTTTAATTTCAGGAATGATAGAAACATATATATCTAATATAAATATTGTATATTCAGCATTTTGTTATGTAGTAATGGCTGGCTTATGTAATATAAAATATGATTAATTTATTAACAAATATGAAAAGGAACTTTATTTAAAATAAATAATAAAATTATAGTTAATAAAGATGATTATAGAATGGTATAATGGAGAAATATATTCTTACTTATTTTTTCTGTTACTAGTAATTAAAAGTATTGTTAAGAAAAAAATTTATATATTTAATAGAATATGCATAATTAGTAGTAACAGATTCTTTTTATGTATGTGTATTATGAATATATCTTTTTTATAAAAAAGAAGGGAGTAATATGATATCCTGAATAGATATATAATAAATAGAGTATGACGATAAAATTTTATATGTAGATTTTAGTAATATATAAACTATTCAAGACTAGAAAAGAATACGCTCTAAATAATATTAAAAAATATTAAATTTTTTAGGAGATAGAAATTTTGAGACTGACTATAATAGTGGCTATTTATAATGCTGAAAATTATTTAGAACAATGTTTAGAATCTTTATTAAAGCAGGTAAGTGTAAATGATGAGATTATTTTAATAAATGATGGTTCTATTGATAATAGTTTAGAAATATGTAAAAAATATAAAAAAAGATTTTTTGAATGTAATATTATAATAGTAAATAAAAAAAATGAAGGAATATCGGTAACAAGAAATTATGGATTAAATATATCAAATGGTGATTATATACTTTGGATAGATGCAGATGATTGGATTAATGAAAATTATATTTTTGAAATAAAAGAAAATATATTAAGAACAAAAGCAGATATCATATTATTTGATTATTATAATATAAATAAAAATAAGAAAAAAATTATTAATTATAAAAGTAGGTCTGGTTATATAGATAAGATAACTATAATGAAAGATATAGCACAAGATAAATTTGCTAGTACATTATGGAGAGTAGTAATAAAAAAGAAAATATATGATAAAATAAAATTTCCTGATACAAAAACAATGGAAGATTATGCAATTTATCATGAATTATTTTATTATGCGGATTCGTGTTTTTATATTCATAAACCACTTTATTTTTATAGAGTTTTAGAAACATCTTTATCACATAGAAAAGAGCAAAATATTGTTAAAAAATATGAAATAATAGAAAAAAGAAAAAATTTTTTTAAAGAGAACTATCCATTTTTTAATGAAATATATTATAATTTACCAATTTTAATAAATATAGGAGCTTTTTTACAAAAAAAGTTAATATCAGGAGAATGTATAAATAATATTCGTTGGTTAATTTTAAAAAATATTAAGTTTTTATTAAGTAGGGAATATTTAAATTTAAATAAAAAAATACAAATGGTAATCTATATGATTTCTCCTAAACTATTAATAATTATACGTAATAAGATATTAAAATAAAGGAGATTATTTATGATAAAAAAAGGAATAATCTTAGCAGGGGGATCTGGAACAAGACTTTATCCTCTTACTAAGGTAATAAGTAAACAATTAATGCCTGTATATGATAAACCAATGATATATTATCCTTTATCTACGTTAATGTTGGCAGGTATAAAAGACATATTAGTGATTACAACACCTAGAGATAGTGAAAGTTTTAGAGATTTATTAGGTGATGGTTCTCAATGGGGTATCAAAATTTCTTATAAGGTTCAGCCTAGTCCAGATGGACTAGCTCAAGCTTTTATTATTGGTGAAGACTTTATTGATGGTGAAGGTTGTGCGCTTATTTTAGGAGATAATATTTTTTATGGTCATGATTTATCTAAATTGGTAAAAAATGCTACACAAAAAGATGATGGAGCAACAGTATTTGCTTATTATGTAAAAGATCCTGAGCGTTATGGTATTGTAGAATTTGATAAAAATCATAAAGCAATTAGTTTAGAAGAAAAACCAGAAAAACCAAAATCCAATTTTGCTGTAACTGGATTATATTTTTATGATAAAAATATAGTGGAATATGCAAAATCTATAAAACCATCTGCTCGTGGAGAATTAGAGATTACTGATTTAAATAAAATTTATTTAGAAAAAGGTAATCTAAGTGTAGAAACCTTAGGCAGAGGTTATGCATGGCTTGATACAGGTACTCATGAGTCATTATTACAAGCTGCTTCTTTTGTAGAAACAGTACAAGATAGACAAGGTCTAAAAATTGCATGTCCAGAAGAAATTGCGTATAATTTAGGTTATATAAATAAAGAGCAACTAAAAGAATTAGCAAAACCACTTGCGAAAAATGAATATGGTAAATATCTTTTAGCCATAGCAGATGGAGGTATATCATGGAACTTGTAAAGACTAAATTAGATGGTGTGTATATTGTAGAACCAAAGGTATATGGAGATAACCGCGGTTGGTTTATGGAAACATATTCAGAAAAAGCATTTAAAGATGCTGGAATAGATGTTACTTTTGTTCAAGATAATCATTCATATTCTGCTCAAAAAGGTGTATTACGTGGACTTCATTTTCAATTAAATCCAATGAGTCAAGCAAAACTTTTACGTGTACTTCGTGGAACTTTACTTGATGTTGTAGTAGATATTAGAAAAGGCTCGCCGACATATGGTCAGTGGATTTCTGTAGAATTATCAGCAGATAATAAAAAAGAAATTTTTATGCCTCGTGGTATGGCGCATGGTTTTGTTACTTTAAGTGATGATGTAGAAGTTCATTATAAAGTAGATAATTTATATGCTCCAAAATTAGAAAGTGGCATTATTTATAATGATCCAGATTTAAAAGTAGATTGGGGTACAGATAAAGTTATATTATCTGCAAAAGATACAGTACTTCCAACATTTAAAGAATGTGTAGCAGATTTTAGATATGGAGAAGATAAATAATGAAAATATTAGTAACTGGTGGAGCAGGATTTATTGGTAGTAATTTTGTTTATTATGAATTAGATAATTATCCAAATGATGAAGTAATCTGTTTAGATAAACTTACTTATGCTGGTAATTTAGAAACATTAGAAGTAGCAATGAAAAATCCTAAATTTAAATTTGTCAAAGGAGATATTGCCGATAGAGCTTTTGTTGATGAATTATTTGCAAGTGAAAAACCTGATGTTGTAGTGAATTTTGCAGCAGAATCTCATGTGGATAGATCTATTGAAAATCCAGAAATCTTTTTACAGACAAATGTAATTGGTACAAGTGTACTGATGGATGCTTGTCGTAAGTATGGTAATATTCGCTATCATCAAGTATCTACAGATGAAGTTTATGGAGATTTACCACTTGATAGACTAGATTTATTTTTTACAGAAACAACACCACTTCATACTTCTAGTCCATATTCAGCTTCAAAAGCTTCAGCAGATTTATTAGTACAAGCATATTATCGTACGTATAAATTACCTGTGACTATTTCTCGTTGTTCTAATAATTATGGACCATATCACTTCCCTGAAAAATTAATTCCACTCATGATAGCTAATGTTTTAAATGATAAAAAATTACCAGTATATGGTAAAGGTGAAAATGTACGTGATTGGCTCTATGTAGAAGACCATTGTTCTGCTATAGATTTAATTATTCGCAAAGGAAAAATTGGCGAAGTATATAATATTGGTGGACATAATGAACGCACTAATTTAGAAGTTGTGAAAACAATTATTAGAGAACTTGGCAAAAGTGAAGATTTAATTGAATTTGTAACAGATAGACCAGGTCATGATAGAAGATATGCAATAGACCCTACGAAAATTCATAATGAACTTGGCTGGCTTCCTGCTACTAAATTTGATGATGGCATTAAGAAAACTATTGATTGGTATTTAACACATAAATCTTGGTGGGAAAAAATCATCAGTGGTGAATATAAAGATTATTATGATAAGATGTATAAAAATAGATAAATAAAAAGAGAGCGTAGGCTCTCTTTCTTTGTAAGGAGTGATTTGGAGTGAAGATTTTAGTAACGGGTTATACAGGTCAATTAGGTTTTGATGTAATACGTGAATTAAAAGCTAGAAATATAGAATGTATTGGTACAACAAGAAATGAGTTTTCTTTGACAGATACAGAAAAGATGCAAGCTTTTGTTAAAGCATATAAACCAGATGTAGTAATTCATTGTGCAGCTTATACAGCAGTAGATAAGGCAGAAGATGAAGTAGAACTTTGTGATCAAATAAATCATTTAGCAACTAAAGAATTAGCAAAAGTATGTAAAGAAACAGATGCTAAGATGATTTATATCAGTACAGATTATGTATTTGCAGGTAGTGGCGAAAATTTTTATGAAGTAAATGATACGAATACAACATCTGATTTTGAAGGAAAAGCAAAGAAAATTATGAAAGGGCTGTTTTTAGCATCTATTTTTATGTGCGCATTGGGCTTAATTAAAGGCAAATTAAATGATGCAGCCATATACACAGATGGGACTGTACATATCGAAGAAGATTCGCAATATGTAACAATCGATAATCAGTTCTCACCGGCAACTGGTTCATACAAATTGCCTTATAAATACGAAAACCAGTTTCAGGATGGTTCAAAAGTAACCTGTAAGATACTGACGCTGCCAACACCGCCTATTGAAACGCACATACTTTCAGAAGTAACATCGGAAGGAAAATAGCAATAGCAATTTGCAAATTAGATTATTTTTTCTTGTATCGAACATATTCTCACTGTAGATATTGAATACAAGGAGGATATAAAATGTTAGAAATTGCAGAATTTAAAGCAGAACGCTTTAAAAAGGAAGAAGATTACAATGTTATCGATTTCACAGAAAACACGATTATCTGGTGTAAGAATTGTAAGCTTATGCACGGCCTGACGTGATTATCAATGTTAATGGGCAACGAATCACATTAGCATTGGAGCCATCAATTATTTATAAAGCAAATAAACTTGAAGATATATGACTGTTCGATTATACTGAAAGTGGTCATCCGGCTAAGTATGAGGAAATTATTTATCCGGCATATATTTTCAAAGGTAGTCGTAACTTATGGCAAAAAGGGAAAGACGCCATTTACGAAGTCATCTGTAATGGACAATATGGTTGCTATGACGGTTCCTGGATTAAATTATAAAAAAGGAGAAAAATAAAATTTATGGACTATTCATACTATGATAATTACATTTACAAGGAAGAAGATCTACGAAAAATGGTTGCAGAATTGAACAAAGAACATAATGCTGCAATTGAAGCATTTATTACAAGAGGAAAAGAAAGAATCCAGAAAATTAAAGAGTACGAAGAAAAGAAAGAATATAAAATTTTAGGAAGTACATATCGGGATAAACAGGAAAAATGTATTCTATTGATTGTGAGATACCCGGATGGCTCTCAAAGAGATGAACGTTATAAATTCCCTAAAATTGCGGAAATGAGAAAAGCATTAGCAGCTTTAAGGGAAAAATACAAGGGAGTTGATTGGTCACAATTTCACGAAGACATTTAAGATAATGAGAAAGGTGCATTGTAAATAAGAACAGGGCAAAACAGCTCTGTTTTTATTTTTCTCAAAATAGAACATATTCTCGTTGTAAATATTGAATACAAGGAGGAATAAAGACAATGACAAAAGCAGAAATTAAGAGATTTTTATTAATCAAAAAAGAGGAAACAAAAAAGAAATGCTGGGATGACTATGCACAGAAGATCAATGAAGTGTTTGACGAGTATGCGGCTGCAAACTTCACTGAGGTCGAAAAGGCTTTTGCTAAATTTCAGGAAGAGGGAAATAAAGCAATTGCGAAAACGGAAAAGAAATGGGAACTTGGCTATGCATACAATTTACAGTACGTTCTTAACGCCGAATCATTTTCTAAAATGGCAGTGAACTGCTTTCAAGGCAGCATTGAATCACTTTATTATAAGACTAGAGCAGAGGATTTGCAAAAAATTGAGGAAAATTATAATTCCCTTATCGCAAGTGTAACGGCTTGCAAAAATGCATCGATTTTATCCAAAAAATAGCAAATCAGAATATCGACAGAAGCCTTGGGTTTGAACTTCCTGTTACAGAAAACAACGGTTGTACTACATTGGCAGCACCAATCAATACAGCTTACTTATTTTACGGGAAGGAAAAACTTGCCTAATTTCGAAAAAATGAAAAATCAAAGAAATAGGGAACCAGTCGGTTCCCTTTTCTTATTTTCTTATAATAAGGAAGAAGAGATAGGAAAAGCAAATACCAAAGAGTATAAAAAATAGGCTTTTTTTATTTGAGGTAGAAAATGTTAGCTTTGTTTAGAATATTTTAGAATAAATTAGCAAATTTAGCTGTTTTTAGCTTGTACTATAAAGAATTAGTGCTATAATAAAAATATAAAACAATAGGAGGTATTTCATTATGAGAAAAATTTACACAAAACATGGAGTTGCGCTACCAATTATGGAAGATGGCTTTGACAGTCCTCAAACGATTATAAATGCGCATATTCAAAAATGTCAGGCGTGTAACAAGGTTTACTTTTCCACATCATATGGAACAAATGGGAGAAAATT
>ENA-OPTA01001982-OPTA01001982.1-human-gut-metagenome-genome-assembly--contig:-NODE-1982-length-11540-cov-3.312669_pt1 | contig 11540 bp, 9 predicted proteins | sample MGYA00241813_ERZ501917 | MGnify/ENA primary metagenome ERZ501917 (study PRJEB25962, sample SAMEA2042408) | human gut metagenome | biome: human gut; feature: human-associated habitat; material: faeces...
TCTGCGCAAGACCCACAAGGTCATCAGCGAGGGCATGTTTTTTCAGCTTTGTAAAGCTCCTTTTCAGGTATTCTTATAAGGTTTTTGTTAAGCTCTCGCTTTGTTGCCCATCTGTCGCTGCCTTCGAGGTCTTTGTAACCTCTCTTTATTTCTATCTGTCGTGATATTTTTGCAAAGATAACCAAAGATATGACGAAAGATAAGAAAAAAAGATCGCTGACCTCAAGCTGCTCAGGCTTTGTCCAGAAATATTCTTTCCGAATAGAAAAATTTGCCCACATTTCACCAACATTGCCTTGATTGGTCTGAGCTGCCTTGTTTATAGAGGACAGCTCATCAAGCAGATTAAATACCAGACATACGACTCCTGCTATTGTCGCTGTGAGGATAATAAGAAGCAGTATCCGTCCTATTGTCTTTAGTATTTTATGCTCATCATTATTCATTTCTTATCCCCCTTGTCCTACCACGTGTGGTAGGGTGCATTATCGGCTATAAGTCTGACTTATAGCCTGTTTGTATTTCTGTTCCTGTTCGTCACGCTCAACCTGGGCAAGAAGCTGCTGAGCCTTTGTCTGCATATTACTGCAGACACGCCGCATGACGCTGTTCGCCGTTGCGCCAAGATGGAGCTTCATCCTTATCTGTTCATGACGCTCTGCAAGAATTTTCTGTGCATATTCGTTACCGTTTTGTGCAGCAAGCCTCATCCAGTAATCTGACTGGCGGTATTTCTGTTCTTCTCGGTACATAAGAGCCAGCTTCAGTTGAGCCGACGAGTTATTGTGACCTGATGACTCAAGAAGATATTTTTCTGCTAACTTGCGATCATAATGCTCCTTTTTCAGATAGATACAACCGAGTGCGTACTGAGCGTATTCATTGTCTGCCTTGTCAGCACATGGCTTCAGATATTTCACAGCTTTTGTGTAGTCAAGCTTTCTATCTGTAAGATACAGCTTTCCAAGTTTATATGAGGCATACAGATTTTCTTTTTCGGAGGATGAAATAAAAAGCTGTTCTGCTTCGTCAATACGATCCTGAGAGAGATAGAGCTTGCCAAGAGCATACTCGCCAATGCCAAGCTCATCATCAGACCCAGCAAGATATTGTTTCAGGAACTGTTCGGCTTTGCTGTCATCCCGCTTTTCTTCGGTCATGTATATCCGTCCGAGAGAAAAAGCTGAATAGACGTTACCTTTCTCTGCAGACTTGATAAAAAGCTGTTCTGCTTCGTCAATTCGGTCCTGAGCAAGACGCAGCTTACCGAGCTGGTACTGAGCCTGATTGTTTCCATTGTCAGCAGACTCCAGGAGGTATTTTTCCGCCTTTGCCAGGTCAACATCTGTTCCTTTTCCCTTTAGATACATAGTACCTAGTCGATAGCTTATACTGTCCTCGTGACTTTTCTCATATATCGCAGTAAATCCAGTGAGTGCCTGAGTGTAGTGCTGCGCCGCTTTCTGTTCATCAGCTTTAACACCCTGTCCAAGCTCATACGCTTGTCCGAGGGCGTAGCTTGCAAAAGGCATATCACCTTTGCAAGCAAGAGATTTCTCATAATAGCTGACTGCCATGGTCATATCCACTTCCACACCAGAGCCAAACTTATACATATTGCCCAGAGAGAAGTATGCAAATCTGTTCTCGCCTGCTTTTTCATAGTATTCTCTTGCAGCTTTGTAGTCCTGCACCGTGCCAAGTCCCTTGTCATACATCTTACCGACCCTGTAGCATATGTAGGAATGCTGCCAGCCTGATGTCTGTTTGTCCAGCAGCTTCTGAAAACCATCGAGCGCCGCCTTGTAGTTCTGTTCGCTGAGTGAAGTGTGATCGTTATTTTCATCTGACATTATGTGATAGAGCTTTCCAAGGTCATAGGTTGCAAGGACGTTTCCGCTATCGCTTTCCTGACTAAGTAATTCAAGCGCCGCAGGCAGGTCTTTTGGCAGTTCTTTGCCGTCGGCTGTTCGTGAGCCGTACATGAGATCAAGCGCTTGCTTGTATCTGTCTGTCCATTCAATTCTGAGAGAAGCTTCTGTTTCTTTTTCGGACGGATGAAATTCCTGTGGATATGGATACAGATTAGCTTCAATGATAGGCGGCTCGTCAAACCACACTTCATTTTCGGGCGGATGAGCGTCCATAGAGGCATATAGCGAATTGTAATATTCTTCATCAAAGCTGTTTGGCTGCGAATATTCTGGAATATCCATTATGGCGCCTGTATCAGCCTCGTACTGTGGTGGCAGAAACTGTTCGCTGTTTTCATTTTCGGAAGGATGAGCCTGCGGCAGGGCAGAAGCACGGAGCTGTTCGGTAAGCGGTGCGAGATCATTGAGTAGCTGGTTGCCAAGCTCCCTATGAAAATCTTCAAGTCTGTTCGGCTTGAATGTAGCGTACAGATGACGCTCGCCCTCGCCGTAGATCTTTCGGAGATATTCTGTTCTGCTGTCAAGCATATCGTTGTACTGCTTCCAGAGGGAGCTGAGCTGTGGATCCGAGGCTATAACTGCGTCAACCGTTTTGTCTATATCGTCACGATATGCTCTCATCTTTGGTCTGCCGTATTGCCAACCACCTTCAGAGGGCAGCTTGTCGGCAAGTCTGATAAGCTGTTCAGCACAACCGCCGTATCCTGATGATAAAGCTGGTTTGATAGACTCCCTTTCAAGCTCGGTGAGCTGCCTGGAATAATCACTGCCAAGGACTCTGTTCACGATCTTTGACTTGAGCTTATCGAATGCTTTGACCTCGATACAATCCTTATCACGATATACCTTACAGCGGTCCTCACGCCGCTCGTATTCGCATATGGAGAAATGTATGTGAATGTTATCAGTATTGGTATGTATCGCTCCTGTCCAATACACGTTGTCATTGTCGAGCTTATTGGACGTTGATATCATGGCGTTGATACCCTCACGACCTAACTCCTTTATCCCATGGACATCAAGCTTGCCGTCGCTCGTCATTAACCCGTTCTCTATGAGAAAGTTGTTATCAAAGGATACAACACCGTAATACTTAGGGCAGCCTGCGTCACGGCTCACTGTTTCGAGCTGACGGTATTTTTCTTTGTCACTTTCAGTTAGCAGGTCAGACTGTGCATTGAATAGTCCGTCTGATTTTTCTGAGTTTGACATATAGTCGATGAAGTCCTTGTATTCGTCATTGAGGTGACGGGTCTTATCAAAGGCTTCTGGACGATCCATGTATTCCAGAAAGTCGTAGCCGCCTATTGCCCAATCATAGGTGAAACCCAGTGAGAATACTACTGCAGGTGTTGACATAAGACATCTCCCTATTTCTTATTGATCGCTTCAAGTCTGTTCTTCAACTGCTTCTGATGAAATTCGTTCTTGCTCTCCTCCATCCAGCGGCAGGGGAGATCTTCAGCTGAAAAGTAACCCTCGTCATCTGTGAACTGCATTTTCTCAATGAATGAGTTGAGCATATTCAGCAGGTGAAAATTCTGTTCCTGTATCTTGACGATCCTCCGCCGGATCTCCACGATCTCATCTGGATGTTCGGGCTTGTTCCGTGCAGCGTACTCCTCGATCGCCCACTTGACTATCTTCGACTCTGTGGTATCATTTTTCTCAGCCAGCTCTTTCAAAAGCTGGTTGCACTCTTCGGTGATAGCTATTGTTTTCTTCATTCTTTTTACCCTCTTTCTTGTTTCCATATTTGTGCAATTTTGGTGCCAAGACCACTCCAAGACCCAGTGAAAGACACAAGAGCATAAAGGTATGCCCCAGCAACCGTTGGAAAGCTCGGTAGTACCGAGCTTTATCCGTCCTAAAAGTGGGGTGTTTTCACCGTGATTTCTGTACAATGCCATACGTTTTCTGTATTATGCCATAATAATTCTGTACAATGCCATACGTTTTCTGTATTATGCCATAATAATTCCGTACAATACCATACATTTTCTGTACAATGCCATAACGTTTCTGTATCATGCCATACAGCGCTTTTTCACTTTCTTTCCGAAAAACAAAAGAAAAGTACCTTAAATTCTATTTTTTTTATCATTCTCTTTGGTTTCTTTTTCGGTGATTTCAGAGTAGAATACCGCACGTATATCATTCATTGTTCTGAGCATATCCTGCATTATGATCTCATTTTTCTGTAGCAAATGCTCTGTGTTTTTCTTCTGTTCGTCAATGCTTTCTTTGCATATCTCACGCATAACAGGCGAAAAAGCTCGAAGAAAAAACTTGTTTTCTGAGGTGAGATACATTGAAATGACATAGGTTATAAACTGATTACGTGAAGTAAATCCCTCCTCTTTTATGACCTCATCCATTTGTTTGACAAGCTGTTCGTCGGTTATTCTTATCTTCATTTCCATTGACTTTTACCTACCATATAGGCTGAATATCATTGGCGCAAATTCGGTAAGAGCCGTCATGCCATATTCTTAATTCGCCTGTTACTTTTACTGATACGCCTGTTGTAAGATTTGCTCTTGCGTTAGTTGCATTCTTATTGTCACATACATAAACCATAAATTCATCATAAATAATACGCCTATCCTGCTGAGCAGGACGTGGTACTTTTATCATAAATGTAAGCGCATAGCTTGAATTTGGTACTTCTGTAATGTTGCTTGAAAGAAAGCCTTTTACTGTGATCTTGTTGTTTTTGTTGGTGAAAGCCATTGTTTTTTACCTCCATTTTTATTGTAAATATTTTGCGGCATATTCATATTCTGTGCCGAATTTCTTTACTGTTTTCCAACCCTTTGTTCTGACTCTGAAAAGCTTTGGTGCGGTATAGAGAAAGAAAAAGTGTTCGTATGTGTATGGATTTACGCTTATGGGGAATGTGCCGTTGAGAACGTTAGCAGCCTTTTCTCCATTTATATCAACGCAATCCTCGGTGCTGACATTTGCTTTGTAGATCAGCATTACGTTTTTTCCGTCATTTGAAACATCACACATAACAATGTCGCTGTATGAAACAATAAGAGTTCTTCGTGGATATTTGTTCATATTATCAAGAGAAGTGATCTCAATATATGTTTCATATGCAGAAATTTCAACTCCTGTTCGTCTTGCACTGAGTAGAGATCTCATTATAAGCAGGGATATTACGATCAAGATAACGCCTGCAAACATTGCTATAGTGGATATCTTTTCCGAAGGAAAAATATCAGACAAGGGGATAATAATGAAGCCTGCACACAACAGTATGAAAGCTTTTGTTCTTGCCGACGGCAGATTTTCAGGACAACCCGACAGTGTTTCAGCTTCGTATTTTTCACGCTCATCTTTTAGTGGATATTCAAAAAACAGTTCTTCATTCACTGCATTTACCTCTATTCTACAGTTATCATACAGCTTGCGGATACTGCTCTGTTATCCTCAGCTCTTGCCGTTATTATTGCTTTTCCTTTTGCTTTTGCGGTAACTCTGCCACTGCTGTCTACCTCTGCAATATCTGTTCGGTTGGACTCCCAGATTATATTTCCCACAGCATTTGAGGGCGAAATGACCGCAGTAAGCGTTGTGCTTTCGCCTACATTAAGCCTAACATCATTGTTGCTATAGCTGCTTTCAAGTCTTAGCCCCTTTATCTCAGGGGGTACATAAGCGGTAGTTGTTGTAGCTGTTGTTTGCCTTTGAGTTTGTCTCTCAGTCTGTCTTTGAGTTTGCTGTGGCTCGGTATAGTGGTCATTATCTTCATACCGCCTAGGCTCTGTTGTGTATACATATGGCTCGTCGATCTGCTGTTCATCATGATCTTGATTACTCTTTACAGCCACATTGGTTTTCTTTTTGGAAGTGCTTTCATGTGAATTTTTAGACGTTGTGCTTGTCGTGGTTGCAGGCTCAGAACTCTCTGTTGTCATTGGAGTAGTAGTTGTTGTAATAACAAACGTGCCACTTGGATCTATGACCTTATCAGCCGCAGAGCTTTCTTCAGTGGCAGTTACAGGTGCTTGAGTTGTATATGTTTTATACTCATTTTTAGTCATTTTGAGCATATCTTGTACATCTATCTGCACATAGCTGTCATACTTTTTTCCCTCATGAAAAGCACCTTTGACTACATCACCAAAGTCATCATAGGTATCTTGATCGTAATAATCAGGCTCTTTTGATATAAAATTGATCTTGATATAATAAAGATCCTTGTCAAAATCGGTGCAGGTAACAAGCTGTTCTTCGTCTGAATTGTCCTGCGTCTTGTATGTAAGCTTGCTGTTAAGTTCGTCTTTAAGCGAATAAGTTATCGAGTATATCTCAGGAATACTGTTTGTGGGAGAGCCGACCATAGACTTATATTTGAATGTGAATACTATCTCATTGGTGTCTGTAAAGTAAATGCAGTTGTTTATCTTTACTGCATAGCCACCCACCGAAAGAGAATTATCATAGTCAACAGAGCTGCTTTCACGTTCCTTTGTGCCATTGAACGCAAGAATAATGCCAATAACAATCATGGTAAATACTATAAAGATACCGTATATGATATTTGAACTCTTAGCATTTGTCACATTTACCACGCTCCTTTTCGTTTGCCTATGTATTCTTTTATGAGCCTGTCAACAGCCATAAATACTATCTGATATAGCGTGTCGCTGTCTGTAGGTTTATACCCAAGCATATCGAAAACTTCATTTGTGAATGCTTTATGGAAGTATTCTCTTTGCTGCATTATAAGCTCACCGTATTCTTCGTCAGAATATTCGTGATAAAGTTCTTCAAAGATCCTGTGTACTATCTCCTCGCTGTCACGTGAGTTTCCTATATAAAGCATGGTTGCGTCATCAACATAGCGCTTGCAGTGAAGTTTGTTTCGTCCTGATCCCAGCGACAAGAGCAGCTCACCAGGCTCAAATTCAGCCGTTGAATTAAGCTCTGATACTGTAAACTGAGGGAAAAATTCGTGCAGAGAAGCTGCTGTATTTGCTGATTGTTTGAATATGAATTTGTATTGTACGAGCTGGAATATGACTCTAATTTTTTCTGCTCCCTCAGAGTTTCCTGTGGGATTGTAGTCGCTTATAGACTGTGAAGCAAACCACAGAGAAGCGTCATATTTTCTTGTTCGGCGGACAAGCTTTTCAATAAAGTCTGTGACCTGCGGATTTTTGGCGTTGATAAATCTGTGAGCCTCGTCTATAAGAGATACAACATAACGTCTGTCATATGGATTGGTTATATTGTTATTGTACTCAACATTCTGACAAGTCTCAGACCACATAAGGGTTAGAATATTGAAAAGCTGAGCATTATAGATACGCTCGTCCATTTCCGAAAGAGCCTTTACGTCAAAGACTATAACATTTGAGTTTTCGATATTCACATTGGAATATCCGTTGAACATTGATGAGTAAATGCCCTCTGCAAGCTGCTTTACTATGACTTCAAGTGTTTCATAAATATCTATCTTTCTTGGCGTGAGTGCCTTGTATGAGCGATCGCTGTTGTATAGCTTGCTGCGTATAGTTGCAAGGAGATCAGAGAAAATAGGGAAGTCCTCTGGCAAAAGAGTGGACACATCAGTGCTTTGTGTTATGCCCTTTTTGGCAAACGTTTCTTGTATAACATCTTTAAGCTCCTCGGCTTCCATTTCGCCAAGAGAGGGTGCATACTGATAGAAAAATGTGATTATTCGTGAAAGCTCTGACGCATAATTTGTTTCGTTGCTTGCGTCATCTTCTCGTGGTGAGTCTATTGTTTTTCTTAGTTGAAGTACATTCAGCGTTGAATTTTTATTGAGCCTTATCACCTGTCCACCGAACATTTCTGCGAGTGTGCGATACTCAGACTCAATGTCAAGTATCATGATCTTGTTGCCCAGGGAAACATAATCACGGGCTAATGACTTTAGTGTAGCTGATTTACCAGAGCCTTTTACTCCTATGAACATCATATCGTATGATTGTCTGTATGAGTCACGGGCAAAGAAATCTATGCTTACAAGACCGCCTGTTACCGTCTTTCCGAAAATAAAAGATCTGTCATCAAGATGTTGTTGATAGTAAAAAGGATACTGCATTTTATATGTATCATGAAGCGGAAAAGGCGTGTTTGCAATGTTGTCGTGCCTTATAAGATCAATGTATTCGTCTGCCATTTCGTTATATGGGATAAAGCAGGATATACCCTCGTCCTCAAGCATTTTTGAGATGTTCGTGCATTTGTCGTTGAGCTTTTCAAGGGTAGACTCGGACAAAATGATACGCATTGTTATATACATCATCTGTTCGTTATCATTAACTATAGCCTCACGGATCGCTGTAAGCTTATTAAGCTCTGTCTGTGTATCAAGATCTTCACTATCTGTTCTGTTTATTGCAAATCGTCCTTTGAGTTCTTTCATACTGTTGTTAAGCTCTTTAAGTACCAGAGTTTTGTTCTTGTAATCAACGTCAAGCATTACTGTTATGCCCTCAAGACGCTGTATAAGACTTGCGATCTCAAGATTTTTTATAGTAGCAGGGTAGTCATTTACAATAAGCGTTGTGACATAGTTGTTGTCGATCTGAGCATATCCTTGGTGTCTGATATATTCAAGTGGATGAATGGACTTTACACTGCAAGACGGTGTGTCAGAGCAGCAAAGGTGCTTGCGGAAAAGGTAGAGTATCTCAGGCTTTGAGCATATTTTAACAGATGTATCTGTCATGTGTGAGATGTACTTCTGACAGGCTTTCGCAAGCATTTCTTCTTGATTTTCCTTGGCATATACTATGAGATATGCTAATCTGTCACGCTGCTGTTCGGCTGCGTTCTTTAAAGTCTGGATCTGTTTTTCTATAAAGACCTTTGGAAAACCAGTTGTTCTGTTCTTTTTATATTCAAGATAATCAAGCTGAGGCGTAAGGTCAGGGTGTTTATCTGAGAATATATATTTGTGTGGCAGTGAAAGTGCATTTGTAGCTTTTGCAAAGTTATTGCAGACGGCGTAGATATCGTCAGTAGAATAATGAAAAATGTCTATGCCTGATATCTGCATAACGCAGGCAAGCTCTGTCTTTTTGTTTCGGTAGGAAAGCTTTATAATGCCATTGCCACAGTATTCCTTTATATCAGCAAGATAGTCAAGGCATTGTGAATAGCTTATTTTATTTTTGCTTTTTGGCATTTCGTTCAGCCTCTCTTTCCTTGTATGTGCGGTATTCTTCTGTTTCAGTTCCGTATAATTTTTTAGGCTCAAAGAAGTTTAATACAAAAAGTATAAGACCTTTTGCAAAGGTGATCCTAGGGTTTGACGGAGATCTTCCCGACAAAACAAGTGATATTGCAACGAATATGAGTGACATTATGATCTGTAACCATGCGTTGCTGATCATTTCCTGACATATTGAGAATGAAACAAAACCGACCATTATCGCTATTCCTATGCGCTGTAGTGACAGCCCGAGAAAGAATTTTATATCGGCTTTGGTTGACTTAGGTACTGTTCCCATATTTTATTTTTCCTTTCTATCGTTAGGTTTTGCCATATCAAAAGCGTGACCCTTTGGAGCTTCTGCTGTGTTCGTATTGGCATTGCTTGTTGGTGTATCTGACTCTGCATTACTGCTTGGCGAATTTGAAGAAGCAGTTTTTTGTTCTTCAGAAGTGCTTTGCTCAGGTGCGGAAGCTGTTTGGCTTTCTGTATTGATATTTGCAGTTGGTGTGCTTGAATTGCTGCTGTTCGGACTTGTGCTTCTTGCACTACTATTCTGATTCTTGCTATTTGACTGATTTCCAGCCGTGTCGGCTGCTTTAGGATAAACAATTGCCGCCTTTGCTCCGCTTAATGCGCCGCCTGCCTTATATCCGTTTGCTGTTCCTGTAACTCCTCCTTTTAATGCTCCGCCGATAGTAGCAAAAGCTGTGTAGGCTTTTCCGTGTCCACCATTTTGAGCATTTTTTATAGACGAATATGCACCTGTAGCAAAGCCCGAAGCTGTTCCTGCTGCCGCACCAGCAGCGCTTCCTGCAAATCCGCCAACTGTTGCTCCAGCCATACCCAATCCTCTTGCGACCGATGACATTGCATACATTGTTCCCATGCTGTTTTTATTTCCTGCGTCAATACCCAGAACTCTTGTGATGAAATCAGGGCAAGTTATAACGCCTTTTGCAAAGCAAGCTATAAGGATAAGCTGCGTTATGTAATTAAGACTGCTCATGTTATGGATAATAAGTATGGCTTTTATGTACACCTTAAGCATAAAGGCGACTAGGATGAAGATAACATATGACGATACAAGATTTTGCACCACCATTTTTGTTCTGCCTGAATTAGTAACGCCTGTTGCGGCGATAGCACCTGCAAGAAGCTGAGTTATGATAATATCAAATAACATTGTTCCAAGCTTGAAAGTTGCAAGGATAATGGCAACTGCAACTGTTAAAAGAAATATCAGTGAAAACCAGAAATCGTAGTTATATCTGTAGATATGTTCGGCTCCTTGTCCTACTGTCAGCGACTGGATCATCTTGTCTGTTGTGTCAAGATCGTCATATTCCTGCTGGGTCATTATATCTTCAAACTGATAATATGCGTCTACATTGCTTTGATTTGAACGGCTTAGTCTTTGATTATATACTCTGTTTCTTTCTCGAATAATGTTATCTCTGAGAAGATTGAATGCTGACTCAATGTCACGTGCTGACCGCACACTTTCGGTAAGTCCTGCCTCTCTTACATCTGCCTGATAAGCCATGTTCCAAAGTATGCTCGTTCTATATGCCGCAATGGTAGTTGTCTTTTCCTCATAAATAGGCTGTCCGCTTGAGCTTACACCAGTGACAGCCTGATAGGTGAACACAACTCCACCGTCAAGCTCCTCATTAAGGGACATACGATCCATGACCTGATTAAAAAATCTGTATTCATAACCAACGTCCATAAGTTCCGCCATATCATCATAGGTCAGATCTTCATATCGTCTTTGCGATGATTCCTCAGCGGATATATCAACTACCTCTTTGTTCCAGCCAGAGCCGCCATGCTGATTTATATTCAGATCATAGACACTGTTCGGTAATGGATCAGTTTCACTGTAATAACTCAGCTTATTATTGATCGCACTTTTAGTCATATCAATAATATTTTCCTGAAGAAGTATATCACCAAGAGTGTATGTGAAATCTGAGTCGCCTTGTGTTTCGCTATATTCGATATTGTTTATATCAGCAAGTCCCGCTCTTTTCATGCTCGTAAGCTCTGAAAGCAGGGCTGGAAGTGCAACTATAAGTGCCGCTGAAAGAATTATGCTTTTAAGAAAATCGTTTACCCTTATTTTTTCGGGCATAAACATTACTCCAGCCGCTCCGATCAGCAGGAATATGGTGAATATTACGGAAACGAGCTTGTTTGTATCTGACATTCCTGTTATCTGATTAAAGAGGTGCATAACATTAAAGTGCAGCACCTGATTGAATGCCTGTTCGCACCAATCTATAAGCTTTGCTATACAACTAAGTATGGCAAACCCCAGACTTCTAAAAATATCTTTCCAGTAGGTCGCCTTGCTTATATGCTTGACTACATCAAGGGGCAGGTTTTCGTAGTCCACATCTACA
>ENA-OPTA01001987-OPTA01001987.1-human-gut-metagenome-genome-assembly--contig:-NODE-1987-length-11512-cov-4.630095_pt1 | contig 11512 bp, 6 predicted proteins | sample MGYA00241813_ERZ501917 | MGnify/ENA primary metagenome ERZ501917 (study PRJEB25962, sample SAMEA2042408) | human gut metagenome | biome: human gut; feature: human-associated habitat; material: faeces...
CAAAAGAAAAAAGTTGATTTTTTATAATTTGCTTGGGCGAATTGGTCGAAATGACGGGTGTAGCTTCCGAGAGTCCGTATCCCTGGAACATCGGGATCCCGATGGCATAGAAAAAGCGTTGCAGCTCCGAATCGAGCAGTGCGCCGCCCCCGACGAAAAACTCCAGGCTGCCGCCGAATGCCTCCCGCACCTTGCGGAACAGCACGAGGTCGAAAAGTCCCACGACGGGTGCCAGCAGGATCCGCCAGCCCTTGCCTTTGTGGTAGCCGTCCTGATTGTAGATATAGGCCGTGCGGAGCGCGAAGTCGAACAACCGTTCGGTGAAACGTCCTTTGGCCCGAATCGAAGTTTCGATGTTTTTGCGGAAATTTTTGGCCAGCGCCGGCACCGACAGCAGGAAGTTGGGTTTCACTTCGCGGATATTCTGCGGAATATTCTTGAGCGTCTCCATCGGGGTCGCCCCTATTTGTACGGTCGCCACGCTGGCGCCGCAGGCGATCATGATGTAGAATCCCACCACGTGCGCGAAACAGTGGTCCAGCGGCAGGATGATGAGCGTGCGGTAGCTGGACGGGATGTCGATGCGCGAGAGCGACTGTTCGACGTTGGCCGTGTAGTTGCGGTGGGTCAGGACGACGCCTTTCGGATCGGCCGTCGTGCCCGACGTGTAGGTGATCGTGGCGTAGTCGTCGTTCCGGATCGCCTGCCCTATTTTGAGAAATTCCTCCTTATGCCCGGCCAAATAGTCGCGGCCCAGACGTTTGAGCATGCCGTAGGCCGTTTCGCCGCTTTCGAGCGGAATGTGTCCCAGGACGATGATCTGTTCGAGTTCCGGCAGTTCCGCCCGGATGCGGCGGATCTTCGGAAGCTGTTGTTTCGAAACGAACAGCGCCTTGACCTCGGCGTGGCGGAGCCGGAACAACAGATCGTTCGACTCTTCGAGTTTGACCGACAGCGGAACGCTGATCGCTCCGGCATAGAAGATACCCAGCTCGGAGATGATCCAGCCGTTGCTTCCTTCGGCCAGGATAGCGACCTTGTCTTTGGGGCGGATGCCCAGCGAAGCTAATCCGGCCCCCACTTCCAGGGCCTGTTCCCTGGTTTCCGCGTAAGTCGTGGGCTGAAAGGCGTGATGACGCTTCTCGAGCAGGAAGGTTTTCTTTCCGTATTTTTCAACGGAGGATTCGAACAGGTCGATGATCGTCTTTTTCATAGCTAATCCATTTTTAATACGGCGAGAAAGGCCGACTGGGGTACTTCGACATTGCCGATCTGACGCATGCGTTTCTTGCCCTTTTTCTGCTTTTCCAGCAGCTTGCGCTTTCGGGAGATGTCGCCGCCGTAGCATTTGGCCGTCACGTCCTTGCGCACGGCCTTGACCGTTTCGCGGGCGATGATCTTGGCGCCGATGGCTGCTTGGATGGCGATGTCGAACTGTTGGCGCGGGATCAGCTCCTTGAGCTTCTCGCACATTCTGCGTCCGAAATCGTAGGCGTGGTCGGCATAGATCAGCGACGAAAGGGCATCGACCGGTTCGCCGTTGAGCAGGATGTCCAGTTTGGCCAGCTTGCTCGGACGGAACCCGATGCGGTGATAGTCGAACGAGGCGTAGCCCTTGGAAATGCTCTTGAGCTTGTCGTAGAAGTCGAACACGATCTCTGACAGGGGCATCTCGAAATTGACCTCCACGCGATCCTGCGTGATGAAGGTCTGGTTTTTCATGATACCCCGCTTGTCGATGCAGAGCTTGAGCACGTTGCCCAGGAAATCCGACTTGGTGATGATTTGAGCCAGGATATAAGGCTCCTCGATCGAGGCGATTTTGGTTATTTCGGGCAGGCCCGAGGGGTTGTGCACCTCGAGCACGTCGCCCTGCGTCGTGGTGATTTTATAGGATACGTTCGGGACGGTCGTGATGACGTCCATGTCGAATTCGCGGTAGAGGCGTTCCTGGATGATCTCCATGTGCAGCAGTCCGAGAAATCCGCAGCGGAAGCCGAAGCCCAGCGCCAGCGAACTTTCGGGCTCGAACGTGAGCGAGGCATCGTTGAGCTGCAATTTTTCGAGCGAAGCCCGCAGGTCTTCGTACTGGTCGGCTTCGACGGGATAAACGCCCGCGAAGACCATCGGTTTCACATCCTCGAAACCGGCGATGGCCTCCGTCGAAGGGTTTTCGACCGATGTGATCGTATCACCCACCTTGACGTCCGACGAAGTTTTGATGCCGGAGCAGATATAGCCCACGTCCCCGGCACGGATTTCGTCGCGGGACTGCATCTTGAGCTTCAGCACGCCCACTTCGTCGGCGTCGTATTCGCTGCCCGTGTTGAAGAATTTGACATGCTCGCCCTTGCGGATCGTACCGTTGAAGACGCGGAAATAGGCGATGATGCCTCGGAAGGGGTTGAACACCGAGTCGAAGATCAATGCCTGCAACGGAGCGTTCGCATCGCCCTGAGGCTCCGGAATCCGCTCGACGATGGCTTCGAGCACCTCTTCCACGCCCAGTCCCGTTTTGCCGGAGGCGCAGAGGATCTCGTCCGGGTCACAACCCAGCAGATCGACTACCTGATCCTTCACTTCGTCGATCATCGCCGAGTCCATGTCGATCTTGTTCAGTACGGGAATGATCTTCAGGTCGTGCTCGACAGCCAGGTAAAGGTTCGATATGGTCTGCGCCTGGATACCCTGCGTGGCATCGACTACGAGCAGAGCCCCTTCGCACGAGGCGATGGCACGCGATACCTCATAGGAAAAGTCCACGTGGCCCGGAGTGTCGATCAGGTTGAGCACGTATTTTTCGCCGTTGCGGGCCAGGTATTCCATCTGGATCGCATGGCTCTTGATGGTGATGCCCTTTTCGCGCTCCAAGTCCATGTTGTCCAGGACCTGGGCCTGCATTTCCCGCTGGTTGAGCGTATTGGTCTTTTCCAGCAGGCGGTCGGCCAGTGTCGATTTGCCGTGGTCGATGTGGGCTATGATGCAAAAATTGCGTATGTTTTTCATTGTCGAGTGAAATCCTTATATAATAATGTGCAAAGATAATATCTTTCCGGAGAAAAACAATGGATTTCAGGCGTTGTCGGGGGCTGATTTCTTGCCCTGGTCGTATTCTGCTGCCGAAAAAAATGATTACTTTTGCGACCATAAAATCGAATCGACAATGATACGTCAATATGCCGGACTGGTCAAGTTCGCCCATACGATTTTCGCCATGCCTTTCGCCCTCGTCGGGTTCGTTTATGCGCTGCGTACCGAGGGGATCTCTTCGGACTGTTCGGGCAGGTACGGCTGGGTGGTGCTGCTCTTGCAGGTGTTGCTCTGCATGGTCTTCGCCCGCAACGCCGCGATGGGCTTCAACCGCTGGGCCGACCGCCGCATCGACAAGGCCAATCCCCGCACGGCCGACCGAGAAATTCCGGCCGGAAAGATCAGTGCCCGGGCAGCGCTCCGTTTCGTGATCGTCAATGCGCTGCTGTTCGTTGTCACCGCCTCGACTATCAATTTACTTACCGGATTATTATCGCCTGTGGCACTATTCGTTATATTGATATATAGTTATTGCAAACGGTTCACCGCGCTGGCGCATCTGGTGCTCGGTCTGGGGCTGGGTATTGCTCCGGTGGGGGCGTACATTGCCGTCACGGGACATTTCGCATGGCCGCCCTGTATCCTGGCGTTGCTGGTGATGACCTGGTGCGGCGGCTTCGACATCATCTATGCGTTGCAGGACGCCGATTTCGACCGCAAGAACGGCCTTTACTCCATCCCGGCCCGTTTTTCGGCACGGGTGTCGCTCCTGTTCAGTATTTTGTTGCACGCCGTGAGCGTCGCGGCGCTTTTCTGGTTCGGATCGTTTTGCCCCCAGAACGGCTGGCTGTGGCTCGGCGAAGGGCTTTTCACGCTGATTCTCGTCGCCGAACACCTGTTGGTGACCCCGACACGGCAGCGGAATATCGGCATCGCTTTCGGCACGCTCAACGGCATTGCGAGCACGGTGCTGGCCGTCTTCGTAATTACCGCTCTTTTGCGGGGATAAAATCGGGATATTTTTATACCTTTGCTTACTCTTTGTCAATAATAAAATATTACACATACTATGAATATCTCCTATAACTGGCTGAAACGCTACCTTAAAACCGATCTGTCGGCCGAAGAAATGGCGACGATCCTCACCGATATCGGCCTGGAGGTCGAGAGCTTCGAAAAGATCGAATCGATTCGCGGCGGACTTGCGGGCGTCGTGGTCGGCGAGGTGCTGACCTGCACGGATCATCCCGATTCGGACCATCTGCACCTGACGACCGTGGATGTAGGCGGCGAGGCTCCGTTGCAGATCGTCTGCGGTGCTCCCAACTGTCGGCAGGGTCTCAAGGTCCTCTGCGCTACGGTAGGTGCGGTGCTCTACCCTAACGGCGGCGAGGAGGAGTTCAAGATCAAGCGGAGCAAGATCCGGGGCGTGGAGTCGCTCGGCATGCTCTGTGCCGAGGACGAACTGGGTATCGGAGCTTCGCATGAGGGCATTATGGAGCTGCCGGCCGACGCGAAAGTCGGCCAGCCGGCCCGGGAGTATCTGAAGCTGGAAGACGACTATGTCATCGGCATCGGTCTGACTCCCAACCGCATCGATGCGGCGTCGCATATCGGCGTGGCACGTGATCTGGCGGCCTATCTTAAAAGCCAGGGCAAGCCCGTCGAACTGCAATGGCCCGACGTGAGCGCTTTCGCCGTCGATAACCGCGATCTGAAGATCGATGTGCAAGTGAAAAACAGCGAAGCCGCACCGCGCTATGCGGGTGTTACGGTCAAGAATTGTAAGATAGGCCCTTCGCCCGAATGGATGCAGAACTGCCTGCGGGCTGCGGGCATTACCCCCAAAAACAACCTGGTGGACATCACCAATTTCGTGCTTTTCGAGCTGGGACAGCCCCTGCACGCTTTCGATGCTGCGAAGATCGACGGCGGCCGGATCGTGGTCAGAACCTGCGAGGAAGGTACTCCGTTCGTGACGCTCGACGGCGTAGAGCGCAAGCTCACGGCCAACGACCTGATGATCTGCTCGGCTGCGAAACCCATGTGTATTGCGGGCGTTTACGGCGGGTTGGATTCTGGCGTGAGCGATACGACGACCGATGTATTCATCGAGAGCGCCTATTTCAACCCGGTCTGGGTGCGCAAGACGGCCAAGCGCTTCGGCCTGAACACCGATTCTTCGTTCCGCTTCGAGCGCGGCGTGGATCCCGACATACAGGTCTATGCCCTCAAGCGGGCCGCCCTGCTGATGAAGGAGCTGGCCGGAGGAGAGATCGCCTCCGAAATTACGGATATCTGTTCCGCTCCTATCGAAAATTTCAAAGTAGAACTCGATATAAAGCGTGTCAATCGTCTGATCGGCAAAGAGATTCCTGCCGATACGATCCGCACGATTCTCGGTGCGCTCGACATTAAAATCGAGGCCGAGGAGGGTGACCTCTGGCGCGTGGCCGTGCCGCCCTATCGGGTCGATGTGACGCGCGAGGCCGATTTGGTCGAGGAGATTCTCCGCATCTACGGCTACAATAACATCTCTGTTCCCTCGCACGTCAATTCGGCGCTCTCCTACGCGCCGAAACCCGACCGGAACAAGCTGATGAACCTCGCCGCCGATTTCCTGACGGCTAACGGCTTTACGGAGATCATGTCCAATTCACTGTCGAAAGCGGCTTATTACGAAGGACTTACATCATACAAGCCGGAGCATTGCGTGAAGATACTCAATCCGCTCAGCAACGACCTGAACGTCATGCGACAGACGCTGCTGTTCAATATGCTCGAAGCCGTGCAACTGAACGCCAACCACCGCAACGGCGACCTGAAGCTGTACGAGTTCGGCAACTGCTACTTTTACGATGCGACGGCCGCTACACCGGAAGAGTCGCTGAAGGCTTATTCCGAGCAGTTCCGCCTGGCGATCGCCGTAACCGGCATCGCCGCACCCCTTTCGTGGAACCGGAAACCGGAGCAGGCATCGTTCTTTACGCTGCGCGCGATCGCCGAGAAGCTGTTGCGTCGTTTCGGGCTCGACCTTTATACGCTCAAGTCCGAATCGCTCCGCAGCGATCTTTACGGGGATGCACTCTCCTTCTCGCTCAACGACAAGGCCAGGGAGTTGGTGCAGATGGGTGTCGTTTCGTCGAAGCTGCGAAAGGCTTTCGATCTGAAACAGGACGTTTATTATCTGGAGATGGATTTCGGGGCCCTGATCAAGGCTACGCGCAAGAATAAGGTCACGGCCAAAGAGCTTTCCAAGTTCCCGGAGGTAAAACGCGATTTGGCGCTGTTGATCGACAAGGAGGTGACTTTCTCCGCACTCCGTGATATTGCTTTCGCGGCCGAACGCAAGCTGCTCAAACGGGTTTCGCTTTTCGATGTCTATGAGGGCGATAAGCTGCCCGAAGGTAAAAAATCGTATGCCCTGAGTTTCGTACTGGAGGACAAGACCCAGACGCTGACCGACAAGATGATCGAGCAGGCGATGGCCAATCTGACGGCTCAGTTCGAACGCAAGGCGGGTGCGCAGGTGCGGGCTTGATTTTTGAAACGCCTGTCTGCGGGCGGCAAGTCTGTCCGCCCGAGAACGGGTTCTGAGCGAAAGACGATATTATGAAGCGCTGTAAAATTACGATCCTGCAACGGACACTGAACGAGGAATTGGCACGAGAGTATGCCGCTCCCGGCTTTACGAAGTGTCCTATGATGCGTGAAGGTCAGGTTTTTTATGCCGACTATGCCAAGCCCGAAGGTTTTTGCGACGAAGCGTGGAAGGCGCTTTCCCGGTACAGTTTATACAATGCCGGAATATCCTCCTGCCGATACCGGATCGCCTGAATATCCTGCTCCCGATAGCCCTGTACCCATTCAATCTTCACAAGTCCTGTCTTCTCCAGCTCTTTAGCCGCTTTCACAACATCCGACTTCAGATGTTTCCGGTCATCGTACAGATTTCCCGCTTTATTTGACAAACTCTTCCAGCCATTCGCTCCCGGTTTCCACTGATTCTCACTATTTTCAATCTTTTCGATCAAAAGCTGCAACAGATACTCCATCTCTATTCCTCAACCTTCAACTGGTCATACTCAACTTTTTCAAATTCCTGGATTGAAATATGCTTTTTATTCGGATTTGCATAGACGAACGTCTTGTCTACATTTTCCAGATAATTCTGGATCTTATCATTCGTCGCACTGATGATTGCCTGAAATCCCAGTCCACGGATCAGAGAAATACAGCTTGCCACTTTCTCTGCGTCCATCTTGGAAAATGCCTCATCCAGCACTACAAGACGGATTGTAGACGGTCTGCGGATCTTCGGTGACAGATTGATCCTGTAGACCTGTGCAAAACTTGCCAGCAGAGCGATATACAGCGGATTCTGTCCCTCTCCGCCGGAATTTTTCTTGATCATCTTGCTCAGTCCGATCTTCATATCCTTTTCACCGTGGATGATCTGCTGCATATCAAAGGATAAATACGTCCGGTAATCCGCATATTTCTCCATATTCTTCTTTGCAGTATCCAGTTCCTCTCTTGTCGCATCTTCCGGCGGAATAAAGATATTGATCAACTCGTTCATCATATCCCCATATTCCTCATCGTGTTCCATGGTAAAAAGGTTCATCTGATTTTCCATAGAATCCGAAAGCTGGGACGGATTAATGCTCAACGAATCATCCATGAACATTTTATAATATCTTCCGTCCGGTCCTTTATTCTTCGTAATGACAAACTGATATTTGTCTTTACCAAAATCCAGCCGACTGATGATACGGTTCAGCTCATCTCTCCGCTGGTAGGCTTCTTTGATGGCACTTCGTATCTTGTAAATGAAATCCTCTTTAAAATGTTCTACCGCTGATTTTGCCTGTTCCTTTGCCGCCAGCCTGAAATCTTCCAGCTCATCACACTGCAGTTCAGAAAGGAGCTTTTCATAAGGTGTATTCTCTTCAATCGTAGGAGAAAATGTACGGTTCGGATACAGCTTCAGATAGATGGTTCTCCTGTCTACAAGCTGACTGTATGCCTTGTCCTTCTCAACTTCAACTGCGTCCAGTTCTTTACTCCGCTGCTGTCTGAGGTACTCATAATTTACAGAACGCTTCGTATCCAGATAGGCCCGGAATCCTTCTTCTTTCTGCGGATCTTCGTGAAATTCTTTCTGTCTGTCCTGCAATTCGGTTTCCACGGTCTGATAAAAATTCTGATTTCGCTGTGCATTTCCTCTGCTCTCTGAAATCTTTCCGATCAGCTCCTCCAGCTCCTGCTTGAGCTGTGCCTGCTGCCGCAAAAGATCTTCCTTCTGAGCTTTCAGAGCCGAAACCTCTCCATCCTGGAGTTTCTTCATCTCTTCCTGGATCTGCCGTTTTTCTCTTTCCTTTTTCTGAATTTCATCGATCTCTTTCTTCCAGCTCATGTACTCCTCTGCCGGTTGGGAAAGTGCTTCTAATGTCAGTACCCTCTGAATTTCTTCCTTCATTTCCTGCAGCGGAAGACGTTCCTGCTGTAAAGCATCACAACGTTCCTCCAGTCTGCGGATTCTCTGACGCATACTGGTTTCACCGATATATGCCCGCCTTGTATAACTTTCCGGGTTGATGTGCTGCAGACGATACCCCTGATACAACATACAATCTGCTGTGATTCCGATGGTCTGTTCACGAAGTTCATCAATTCCATCACATTTGATCACATTTCCAAGGAAGAAATCAATATACGCCCGGACATACTCTTCTTTCGCCAGCACCTCCTCTGCCAGAGAACCTGCCTTTGCCTTTTTATCACTGGAAAGGACCTTCTCTGTATCCAGCACTGCTGCCCGTGAAAACCGCTTCTTATCCATTCCCTGATAAATTTCCATGGCATCTTTTACATAGTTCGGTTCCACTACGAGCAGAAGTTTATTATTGCCCATATATCCCTCGATCGCATTATGCCATTTTTCATCTCGCACATCCAGAAGATCTGCAAGGATCTGTACCGGAACAAGCCTGCCACAACGCTCCTGCAGCCGGGTACGAAGCTCATATTTTGCTTCCTCCACTTCCTTCGGATATGCCTTCCTCCCCTGCTTTAATTCCTTTAATTCCTCTCTTGCATCCTTTTCTTCTTTCTTAATGACTCTTAACTTTGCTTCTGCATCCTTCAGCTCTTCCCCCAGTTCTTCCCGAATCTGTACAAGGCTTGTCTGAAGCCGCTTCAAAGTTTCCTCATCCAGTGCCACAGTTTCAAATTTTTCAATATCCCAAAGCGTCTGATTCGGAGTCACATCTTTTGATTTCCATGCTGCAAGCCCTGCTGCTGTCCTCTGCCATTTTGCACGGCTCAACTGCAAATGCTCCAGCATCTCATTCACATTTCCAAGCTTCTGTTCCAACGCAGAATACCCGCTGTTGGCGATCCTTAACAGCACTTCCTCATACTGTCCCTGGACTGTCTGCTGCTTTGTCTCCAGTTCTGCTTTTGCCTGCTCCTGCCGACCGATATCTTCCTGACTCTCTTTGATCTTATCCCGCAGTTCCTGCAGTTTCGCCTCCAGTCGTAAGATTTCCAGCCGGTCGATCTGATACTGATCATTTTCAACTTCCTTCACCTGGGTCTGATACACGGCATATCTGTCACGGATCTCTTCCAAATGCCGGATCTCCTTCAGCGTCTCCTCGATCTTGCTCCGCATTCTTCCATACTGCATCACACTTTCCTGCAGATCCTCAATATGGATATCCTGCTCCATACAAATATATTCTTTCACAAAATCTTCCAGCTTGATATTCATCTTAAACGGGATTGCACGCTTAAACAGCCGTGGAAATTTTTCCATATCCAGCCCGCCTAAATAAATGTCATAAAGCTGCTTGCGGAATCTTTCATTACTCGGCCCACAGTAAAAGTCCGTCGTACTGAAATTTCTCTGCAAATATTCCCGGATCTCTCCTGTTGTCAGACACCGCTTATCTGCCCGGTAATCATTTTCCAGAAGCCCGCCTTTGTGCCAAAAGAAAAGACGGCTGATCTCATTTGTAGCTGTCTCTACATCAAATACAACCCCGACGCACTGACTCTGCCGGCTTTCCGTTTCTGTAAATTCCAGCACGATCGTACTGGAGAAATTTTTATTTCTCAAATACTGGGACTCATTGTTCTCACCAATGTTCACCATTCCCCGCAGATACTCGATCAGTGACCGGTCTGAATCATCCGCAGCCGCCTTATTAAAAAATCCTCTTCCGTCTGTATTCGCATACAGAACAAGCTGCATCGCATCGATCACGGTTGACTTTCCACTTCCTGAATGCCCTGTAAAGAAATTGATTCCTTCGTGAAAGCTTAATATTTTTCTGTCTATATAATGCCAGTTATTCAGGCATATCTTCGATAGTGCCTTGAACTGCTGTCTCGTCTCCACTGTATTCCTCCTCACTGAACGTACCTAAAAGTTCCCTTACATCATCACCCACAAGAACGGTATTGATACACGGATAAATGACCATCCTCGAATTTTCATCCAGCTCTTCCATGACATCCAACGGCTCTAAAATCTGATACTTTTTCAGCAGTGCGATCGTCTTACGCATTTCCGTCGGAGACGGCATCCCGGTCAGAATATGAAAATCTCCTGCCTTTCCATTGATCATCCCGAGTGTCACCACCACATGATTGCTCGATGATACACTTGCCATCTGCTCATCATAAAGGATCTTCAGAATCAGAATATAGATCGTTGCAAGCCTTGAAAGCTTCTCTCCCCATAATGCTTCTTCCTGAATATAGATCAGCCCCATATGCACATTCTGTCGGAGTGTGATCCCCGCAATCCGGAAATATTCTTTCAGGAAATCCAGATGCCGGTCTGCAAACCGGTACTCCCTCACCGGAACCATCCTTCCTGCCCGGCGGTCATATTTCCTTTCCAGCAGAAATGTCTGACGCAGCAATAACTGGATCAGGTCTCTCATATCATCCTGCTCTTCCTCATTTAGTAAATCATAATATTCTATCATCAGGGCCTCCTCTGTATAAATTTCAGATCCGGATAACGATACCTGCCGTTCTCCACCATCCTGTCTTCTTCATTCAACGCAGCATATTTGCTGTTCCGACGTGTACTGTAATCATACGCAAGGATCAGTTTTTCAAAATCCTCATCCGTCATATCCTTCATTGCCCCTGCATCCATGATATCCCCGGTCATATGAGCCTGGATAAATTCTTCGATCTCCGCCCGGCTGTATCGCATCTGAATCCGGTTCATCTTCAGTACCTCTTCACGGTTCAGATCTTCCGTCTCCTCTTCCGTTTCCATCTTACTGATGAAATCCGTCCGACTCTTTCTTCTCTTATACAAAGATTTCTCTGACAGGATCTCCAGATAAGAAAGATTCATCCGTTCCGCTGTCTTCCGCAGCTTCTCCTCCTTCTTTACACCGTTCTCCTCTGCCGAAATCCGATTCAGAAGCTGTACCACCAGGCCCTTCGTATC
>ENA-OPTA01001994-OPTA01001994.1-human-gut-metagenome-genome-assembly--contig:-NODE-1994-length-11486-cov-6.198495_pt1 | contig 11486 bp, 9 predicted proteins | sample MGYA00241813_ERZ501917 | MGnify/ENA primary metagenome ERZ501917 (study PRJEB25962, sample SAMEA2042408) | human gut metagenome | biome: human gut; feature: human-associated habitat; material: faeces...
AAAAAATACAACAAGGTGAAAAGATTTATAATGATACTATGCTTCATCTGCACGCCCGGCTTCCATGGCGGTTTTGGCCTCGTCGAGGTACCAGCCCTCGGCTTTGGTGCCGGAAAGAGTGATCGTGTCCAGCGCGTCGAGGTGGATGAACAGATCCATGACCGATGTAGAGACGAGGTAAATGTTCTGCACCGGCTGGCGCAGGACGGTCACGCCGTCGGGGAGGGCGTCCACTTCGGCAGCATCCTCCGGAACGACAAGGAACTTCTGGTCCGAATCGGGGAGGGAGAGCAGGGTATAGCCCCCCTCGTAGCAGTCGGCTGTGAACTGGGCCGCGTAGTCCAGCGGGTAGCTGTGGCTGAACACCAGCTTGTCCGTATTGGCGGGGGCGGACTGCGCTGCGCAGCTGCTGAGCAGAAGGGCAGAGGCGGGAAGGGCTTTCAGAAAATTGCGACGTGAGATCATATCAGTTCAGGGTAAAGGTCAGGGTGTACTCGATCTCGTGGGGGGTGCTCATGGCAACGGTATCCGCCACGACGGAGAGGGGAGTGCCCAGCGCAGCCACGGGAATCTCAAAGGTGGAGTTGCCCTCGGTGTTGGTGGGCAGATACTTCTGGCCGTCCACGATCATATAATCGTAGTTGGGGCTGCTCCAGACGATCGCAGCGGTCATCCTGCCGTCCGCGACGGTCAGGGCAGCGGGGCTGTCCACGCTGGCGCGGCCGGAACCGCCCTCCAACACGACATTGACGCTGTACTCGCCGTCCGCAGGGGTCTCCGCGGCCTCTTCGGCCTTGGGCTCTGCGTTGCGGACGCTGACGGTGTGGTCGTACCACTTGCCCTTGGTGCCGAGGATGGCCAGCTGGAAATCGGCATCGACAGCCGCAACGGGGATGTCAAAGCCGTATACTTCATCGCTGGTGCCGTCGGAGTAGGTCACCGTGTCAACGGTAGGCTGCAGCCAGTCGCTCTCGTGGGCGGGGGCGTCGGCGGCCATGCCCGGATACAGGTTGACGATCTTCTGGGACTGCAGACTGACGTGGAAGGTCATCGTGCCGTTTTCCACCGTCAGCGTGCCCATGCCGTCCACGGCTTCGTTGGCGTGGAACATACTGCTGTCGGTGTTGAACTTAGCGGTGTATACGCCGTCCGGCAGCGCGGCAGCGGGAGCCTGGGCTTCCGTGACGGCAGGGGCCGGGGCTGCGGTGGCGGCAGGGGCGGTTTCTTCCGTGGAGACCGCCTCGGACGTGCTCTCGGCGGTGGACGCTGCGGACGCACCGCAGCCCGCCAGCAGCAGGGCAGCGAGAGTCAGGGATGCGAGTTGGAGCTTTTTCATGCTTTCCTTACCTCATTCTATATATATTTATCAGGCATTAGCGGGAGGCAGCGCGGGCGGATATGGAATCCGCCCCTGCGGCGTGGCAGGGCATCACATCGGACGCAGGCCGTGCTTTCCCAAAAACCAAAAAACTGCCCGGAGCTTACCCTCCGGGCAGAATGGGTCTTTCTCAGCCGTTCAGGGAATCGATGGCGGCCCCGGCATGGTCAACGTAGAGCTGCTGGATGTCACCGATCTCGCCCAGACCTGCGATCTGGGTGTCGACGCTCTCAAAGCAGTCGGCGGCGTTGAACTGGCTCAGCCAGGAATCGTCATCGGCACCGGCCATGTCGTTGTTGGCGTGGTCACCGGCGACGACCATCAGCGGGCGCAGGATGACCTTGGTGTAACCGGCCTCCTTGACCTTCTCGATAACGGCATCGCAGGCGGTGTCCTCGGGCTCACCCTCAACGGTGCCGATAAAGACGTTGTCATAGCCCAGCGTCTGCATTGCGGTCTGCATCTGGCTGTAGCTGACCTTGGCGGTGTGGGACGTACCGTGGCCCATAAAGACAAAGGCGGTACCGTCCGCAGCGGCGGCAGCGGCGTCGTCATACCCGGCGGTCTTGACGGCCTCGGCGGTGATGGCGGCGGCTACGGCCTCCTTGTCGGCGTTGATGACGGTGGCATCTTCGCCGACCTCGCCCAGCAGGGGTTCGGCAATGGCAACGCTGTCGAACTTGTCCTTGTACTGCTCAACCGCCTCGCACATCTCGTCGTACTCGGCGCCGTGCATCAGGTGCGTAGGCTGGACAACCAGATTCTTGACGCCGTTGGCAACGGCACGGTCAAGCGCCTGGTCCATGTTGTCGATCTTCTCGCCGTCGCGGGCCTGAACGTGGTTGATGATGATCTGCGCGGTGAAGGCGCGGCGGACGCTCCAATCCGGGTAGGCGGCCTGCAGGGCGTCCTCGATGCCCTTGATGTCAGCGGCGCGGCTGCCGTTGAAGGAGGTACCGAAGCTGACGACCAGCAGCTCATTCTCGCCGATGTCGTCGGCATTGCGCGGGTCGTCCTTGCCGGCGTCGCCGGTGTCGCGGCCAAAGTAGTCGGGGTCTGCGTTCTCACCCTCGACCAGCTCCTTCTGGGTGTCGGTCAGGGCATCCCAAGCAGCCTTGGCGGCCTCGCACTGGGCATCGGTGTCGGCGCTGCGCTCCTGCACGTAGATGGCGTCGATCAAATCGGCGCAGTTCTTAGCGGCCACTTCGTCTGCATCTCCCTCGTCTGCGGTCTTTTCTGCATCTTCTGCGGTGCTTTCGTCGGCGACGGTGCTCGCGGCAGCGCTGTCAGTGCTCGCGGCGGTGCTGCCGCAGCCGACCAGCAGGGCGGCGGACAGTGCTGCGGCCATGGCGACGGCGGCAGCTTTCCTGTAGGTGATCTTTCTCATGTGTTCTTGCTTCCTTTCCTTGTTTAAAGCCTGGAGACAGTACGGGAGAGAACAGCAGGACACACGGAAATTGACCCCGTAAAAAAAGAGGTCCTTTGCGTGCAGAATGGCAACACAAAAGACCCCGTATTTTAAGCAGGTGCTTTGCGGTACAACCAATTCCTCGTGATCTGGGGCGGTGCGCCCCCGTACCCGGCAGCAGGCAGGTTTCCTGGCTGAAAGCTCAACGCCTGCCGCCGCCTTCCCGGGTCAAAACCCAGTGACCGGTGCAAATGCACCCTGGCGGCAGGCTCCCTTATCACAGTGACGAGATCGTGCGGGATTTGCACCCGCTTCCCTTTTACCCTTTCCCATGCGCCGAACGGCGGCATAAAAAGGCACCTACTGTCGTATTCAGTTTTACGGTGTAAAGTATAGCACAATGCGGTGAGAAACGCAAGAGTGCGTCGGTTTCAATTTTGCCTTTATACGCTTTATACGATTGTGAACTGGCACGCCCGCATGGCGTCCAGCGCCGTTTGGTGGGACTGGGGCGTGACCCCGGCGCAGCAGTCGGACAGGATCTCGATTTCCGTCTCCGGGAAGGCCGCGCGCAGCACCATGGCGTTGCTGATGACGCAGATGTCGGTGCAGTAGCCGTAGATGACGATCTTTTCAATGTCGTCCACGGCCTTGTTGTGGGCCATCAGCTCGTCGAGGATCTCGCTCGGCAGCATATAGCTGCCGAAGGTCGGCTTGTTGACGATGTGGCAGACCTCGGGCTCGGTACCGTCCAGCGCGTTCTCCAGCTCGGGCGCAAAGTTCCAGCCGTCCTCGCCCTCGATGCAGTGCTCCACAGGCAGGTGGCGTCCCTCCCGCGTGGCAAGGTAGTTGTCGGGGTGGGTGTCCCGCGTCAGGAACAGCCAGTGCCCGGCCCGGACATGGGCCTTAACGGTCTCGGCCAGGTGGGCCACGTTGGCCTGTGCCTGGGGGTTCGCCAGCGCACCCGTGATAAAGTCCTTTTGTACGTCCACAACAATATCCAGAATCATAGCGACAGCTCCTGTTTTTATAGTTTGCTATAGTTTGCTACCAGTATACCGCAGACGGTGCGCGGTGTAAAGTGCGCGTTTCTCTGGCCGCAGGGGTGCGGATGTGGTATAATGGAAGAAAAATTTCAGGAGGCCCTTCATGACTCCGCGTGAAGCGTTAAAACGATATTTCGGCTACGACTCCTTCCGCCCCGGGCAGGAGGAGATCGTCAGTGCCCTTCTGGCCGGACGGGACGCGCTGGCCATCATGCCCACCGGCGCGGGCAAGTCGCTCTGCTATCAGGTCCCTGCCCTGCTGCTGCCGGGGCTGACGCTCGTCATCTCGCCGCTGATCTCGCTGATGCAGGACCAGGTCAAGGGGCTGAACGCAGCGGGCATCCATGCGGCGTTTATCAACTCGTCGCTGACCGAGACACAGATCGCCCGCGCGCTGGACCTGGCCACCGAGGGCAGCTACAAGCTCGTCTACGTCGCGCCCGAACGCCTGGAAAGCCCGGTGTTCCGCAGCTTTGCCGCGGGGGCGGACATCTCGATGGTCACGGTGGATGAGGCGCACTGCATCAGCCAGTGGGGACAGGATTTCCGCCCGAGCTACTTAAAGATCCTCGACTTCATCGACAGTCTGCCCCGCCGCCCCATCGTGTCGGCGTTCACGGCCACGGCCACGCGGGAGGTCAAGGACGACATTGTCTGCACGCTGCGGCTCCACGGCCCGAAGGTGCTTGTGACCGGCTTTGACCGGCCCAACCTCTACTTTCAGGTCGAGCGCACCCGCCACAAGGACGATTTTGTCATCCAATATCTGCGCGACCACCCCGGCGAGAGCGGCATCATCTACTGCGCCACCCGCAAGAATGTGGACAAGCTGCAGGAGCTTCTAACGGAATACGGCTTTGCGGCCACAAAGTACCACGCGGGCCTGTCCGCCGAAGCACGCCGCAAAAATCAGAACGACTTCATCTACGACACCGCGCCGGTCATTGTGGCGACGAACGCCTTTGGCATGGGCATTGACAAGTCCAACGTGCGGTTCGTGCTGCACTACAACATGCCCCAGAGCATGGAGAATTATTACCAGGAGGCGGGCCGCGCCGGGCGTGACGGGCTGCCGTCGCAGTGCGTGCTGCTTTTTTCGGCGCAGGACGTCATCATCAACAAATTCCTGCTGGACAAAAAGGATTTTGCCGAGATGGACGACGAGGAGGCCGACCTTTTGCGCCAGCGCGACCTGCAGCGCTTGCAGACGATGGAGCGCTACTGCCAGACGACGGAGTGCCTGCGCAACTACATTCTGGCCTATTTCGGCGAGCATCCCACCGCGCCGTGCGGCAACTGTGGCAGCTGCAACAACGATTTTGACGAGGTCGATATGACCGACGCCGCCAAGTGGATGATCAACTGCGTGGCCGAGCTGCGCGGGCGGTACGGCAAAGCGATTTTGTTCGGCACTTTACAAGGCGCGAACCGTGCGCGTCTGCGGGAGCTGGGAGCCGAGCGCTTCAAGAGCTACGGCCGGATGAAGGACACCCCGCGCGAGACGCTGGAACGCCTGCTGGCCCAGCTGCTGGAGGATGGATATTTGGTGCAGAGCGACGACCAGTACGCCGTGCTGCACATCGGGGATATTGCCCCGCTGAAGGCCGGCGGGCAGGTGCTGGTCAAGCTGCCGCCGCAGCGTGAGCCGGAGCAGGCCCGCGCACCGAAGCCGAAGCGCCGCAGCCCGATGGACGCGCTGACGAGCGCCGGACTGGAGCTGTTCAACCAGCTGCGCCAGCTGCGGTTCGACACCGCCCAGCGCGAGGGACTGCCGCCCTACGTCGTGTTCGGTGACAAGTCGCTGGTGGATATGTGCCTGCGCGCGCCGCGCCGCGCGGAGGATATGCTGGGCATCTACGGCATGGGTGAGCGCAAGTATGAAAAGTACGGTGCCGCGTTCTTTGCGGTCATTGACGCCTACCGCGCCGACCACCCCGACGCCGTTTTGAGCCTGGACCCGCCCGCACCGGAGCCGGAAAAGCCGCTGCCGTCCGAGAAGAAGAAAAAGCCGCCGAAGGCCGAGCGCCCCGCGTTTTACTTGACGGCGGAGGATGCGCGCAGCTTCAACTATCAGGACAGCTATACCGGCGCAGAGCTGAAGGCCGCGCTGATCGAGGCCGCCGGTGACCCGGATGTGAAGGCACCGACCATCAAGGAAATCGACGAGTGGCTGCTGGCGCAGCGGCTCATCGGCATGGAGCGTCTGCCGACGAAGGGCTTTTACTACGTGCCGACCCCTGCCGGTGTGGACGCCGGTCTGCGCAGCGAGGACAAGGTCAGCGCCCGCGGCACGCCGTATTCAGTGCTGCTGTTTACGCCGGAGGCGCAGCGGATGGTGGTGGAGCATTTTATAAAACCAGAGGCTTCCCCCTCGGGGGAAGCTGTCACCGAAGGTGACTGATGAGGGCGAAGTTTACGGCTGCAATCCGTTTGCGGACGGTTATGGCACGCCTTTCCCTCATCCGGCCCTGCGGGGCCACCTTCCCCCAAGGGGGAAGGCTTAGGGCTTTTTCGTCATCTTGTCCGTACTGCACAAATTTTCTTTGTCATATTCGTCGATTGCGGATTTTTTGACACGATGTTAAAATGTTAGCAGAGACCGTATACCAATTTATAAGGAGCACCCCATGGACAACGTGAAAATTCTCGAGGTCAAGCAGAGCATCTTTGCCTCCAACGACGAACAGGCCGCCGCGCTGCGGGCTGAGCTGAAGCAGGAAAAAATCTTTCTGCTGAATTTAATGAGCGCACCGGGGTCCGGCAAAACCACGACACTGCGCCGCACGATTGCTGCGCTGCAAAATGAGCTGCGCATCGGCGTGATGGAGGCCGACATCGACTCCGACGTGGACGCCCGCGCCATTGCCGAGACCGGCGCCAAGGCCATTCAGCTGCACACCGGCGGCATGTGCCATCTGGACGCCGAGATGACCCGGCAGGGACTGGCCGGGCTGGGCACCGGGGGTCTCGATTTGGTGATTCTGGAAAACGTCGGCAACCTTGTCTGCCCTGCCGAGTTCGACACCGGCGCGGTGAAGAACGCGATGATTTTGTCTGTCCCCGAGGGTCACGACAAGCCGCTGAAATATCCGCTGATGTTCCAGGTCTGTGACGTCGTTCTTGTCAACAAGATCGACGTGCTGCCGTATTTTGACTTTGACATGGACAAATGCCGCGAGTATGTGGCCCTGCGCAACCCGAACGCAAGGGTCATCCCGATCTGCGCCCGGACGGGCGAGGGCATTGACGAATGGGCCGATTGGCTAAAAGAGCAGGTCAGGGCGTGGCAGGCGTAAATAATCCAGCCGCGTTGTAGGGGCCGCACATGTGCGGCCCGCGGCCTCGCCGCAATCGCCCGTCCGCCATTTACAACCGGGCCGGGCATGCCCGGCCCCTACTGTGCAAAAAACGGAGCAACGGCACAAAAAAGGAGCACACCATGAGCAAACCCACTGCGTTCCCGCTGGATGAGAGCAGGCTGCCCTTTGAGATTCCGAGGGACGAGCCGTACCGCGAGAAAATTGCCAGGCTGGGCCAGATGATCACGGACCGCATCCCGGCCAAAAAGGGCATTCTGACGAAGGATGACCCCGAATACTGGGGCCTGGCGTCCATCGTGACCGACGAGATGGCGGACGTTGCCTTAAAAATGAAGGTCCGCAAGCCCATGACTCTGCCCGAGCTGGTCAAGGCCACGGGCAAGCCTGCCGGGGAGCTGGAGCCGCTTTTGCAGCAGATGGCCGTCGTCGGTCTGCTGGAGTACAACTGGGAAAATCCCCGCCGCGAAAAGCAGTACATCCTGCCGATGTTCGTGCCCGGCAGCGCAGAGTTCTTCAACATGAACAAACAGCAGATCGCCGACCACCCCGAGGTGACAGCCTTCTTTGAGCGGATGACGTTTCTGCCGCTGGAGCACATCACCGCCATGGTGCCCCCGGGCGGCGCAGGCATCGGTATGCACGTCATCCCGGTGGAAAAAGCCATCGAGACCGAGAACCGGTCCGCCGACATTGAGCACATCTCTCACTGGCTGAAAAAATACGACGGCAAGTATGCTGCCGGTCCGTGCAGCTGCCGTATGTCCCGCGCCGCCATGGGCGAGGGCTGCGGCGACGACCCCGACGACTGGTGCATCGGCGTGGGCGATATGGCCGACTACCTCGTCGAGACCAACAAGGGGCATTATGTGACCTACGATGAGGTCATGCAGATCCTGCAGAAGGCCGAGGACAACGGCTTTGTGCACCAAATCACGAACATCGACGGCGAGAACAAGATTTTTGCCATCTGCAACTGCAACGTCAACGTCTGCAATGCGCTGCGCACAAGCCAGCTGTTCAACACGCCGAACATGAGCCGCTCGGCCTACGTGGCGCGTGTCGAGCCGGAGAACTGCGTGGCCTGCGGGCGCTGTGTGGAGTACTGCCCCGCGGGCGCGGTCAAGCTGGGCCAGAAGCTCTGCACGAAGGACGGCCCCATCACCTACCCGAAGCAGGAGCTGCCCGACGCCGTGAAGTGGGGCCCCGACAAGTGGGCCATCGACTACCGCGACAAGAACCGCATCAACTGCTATGACACCGGCACGGCCCCCTGCAAGACGGCCTGCCCCGCGCACATTGCCGTGCAGGGCTATCTGAAAATGGCCGCGCAGGGCCGCTACCGCGACGCGCTGGCGCTTATTAAAAAGGAGAACCCCTTCCCCGCCGTCTGCGGGCGCGTCTGCAACCGCCGGTGCGAGGACGCCTGCACCCGCGGCACCGTGGATCAGGCCGTGGCCATCGACGCCGTCAAGAAGTTCATTGCCGAGCAGGACCTGAACGCCGCGCACCGCTACGTGCCCGACATTGTCCAGCCGTCGCTGCAGGGCCCGTGGCCGCAGAAGATCGCCATCATCGGCGGCGGCCCCGCGGGTCTGTCCTGCGCCTATTTTCTGGCAGTGCAGGGCTACAAGCCCACCGTATTTGAGAAAAACGAGCGTCCCGGCGGCATGCTGCGCTACGGCATCCCTTCGTTTAAGCTCGAGAAAAACGTCATTGATGCCGAGATCGACATTCTGCGGGAGCTGGGCGTTGACATCCGCTGCAGTGTCGAGGTCGGCAAAGACGTCACGCTGGCCGAGCTGCGCCGACAGGGCTACCGGGCGTTCTATATCGCCATCGGCTGCCAGGGCGGGCGCCGGGCCGGTGTGCCCGGCGAGGACGCCGCGGGCATCGAGACCGCCGTCCACCTGCTGCGCACCGTCGGCGGTGACGAAAGCCGCAAAATGACCGGAAAGACTGTCGTCATCGGCGGCGGCAACGTTGCCATTGACGCGGCGCGCGTGTCTCTGCGCTGCGGTTCCGACGGCGTGACAATGGTCTGTCTGGAGCCGCGGGACAAGATGCCGGCCTCGCCGGAGGAAATCGCCGAGGCCGAGGAGGAGGGCACCAAAATCACCTGCAGCTACGGCCCGAAGGAGTTTCTCTCCGAGAACGGCCATGTGACCACCGTCGTGCTGAAAAAGTGCACCGGCCTTTACAACGCGGAGGGCCGTTTTGCGCCCACCTACGATGAAAACGATACCATCACCCTGCCGTGCGACAACATTGTTTTAAGCATCGGCCAGTGCATCGAGTGGGGCGATTTGCTGAACGGCGAGACCGTGCAGCTGGGCCGCGGCCAGGGCGCTGTGGCCGACGCGCTGACCTACCAGACCGCCCAGCCGGACATTTTCGTCGGCGGCGACGTCTGCACCGGGCCGCGGTTTGCCATTGACGCGATTGCTGCGGGCAAGCAGGGGGCAATTTCCATCCACCGCTTTGTGCAGCCCAACACAAGCCTGACGATTGGCCGCAACCGCCGCGACTTCCACGAGCTGGACAAGTCGAATCTGGCGCTGGTCGAGTATGACCGCGCACCGCGCCAGTCCGCCGCGCTGGATGCGGGCATTGACGCGCACCGTTCCTTCCGCGACGCGCACCTGACGCTGACCGAGGATCAGGTCAAAATCGAGACGGCGCGCTGTCTGGGCTGCGGTGCCAGCGTTGTGGACCCGAACAAGTGCATTGGCTGCGGCGTCTGCACGACAAAGTGCGAGTTTGATGCCATCCGCCTGCACCGCGACCTGCCCGAGTGCAGCAAGATGGTCAGGAGCGAGGACAAGTTCAAGGCCATTCTGCCCTACATGGCGAAGCGCGAGATCAAGATCCGCTTTGCCAAGAAGGAGAAGTAATGCACGAGCTTGGCATTGTATTCCACATCATCCGCACGGTGGAGGACGTGGCCCGGCAGAACGACGTGACGCGCATCCGGCGCGTGACGCTGCAGCTGGGCGAGGTCTCCGGCGTGGTGGAGAGCTATCTGCAGGACTGCTGGAAATGGGCGGCGGCGAAGTCGGAGCTTTTGCCCGGCGCGGTGCTGACCGTGGAGACCATCCCCGCCGTGACCGTGTGCGAGGACTGCGGCCAACAGTACCCCACCGTGCAGTTTGGCCGCACCTGCCCCCACTGCCAGAGCCCGCGCACCCACCTTTTGCAGGGCCATGAGATGTTGATCAAAGAAATCGAGGCCGTGGAGACAGGCCCCACCACCCCGGAAAGAGCGTGAAGCTGCATGAAATACAAAATTTTCCGCATTGAGGAACAGATGTACGGCTGCGAGGAGCCGCCCGCCGGCCAGCCGATTCTGGTTGACGTAGTGCTGGAAGGTGCTGACGGCACGCGGCGCGTACTCCCCTACTCCGACGAAGCGCTGCGCCGCGGCGGGATGGAGGAAGGCGACAGCGTCGAATTGACCGACGGCATCCTTCGCAAGGTATAATTTCCCCAAAACAAAAGGGGCTGTTGCGTGTGCAGCAGCCCCTTCTATGTTTTTTACAAAGGTTATTCTTCCGTAGAAATATCGCGGCCAAAGTATTTTTCGCTCAATGCCTTCAGCGTGCCGTCGGCGCGCAGCTCGTCAATGGCGGCATCAATGGCCGTGCGCAGGGCGGCAGTCTCGTCGCCCTTGCGCATCGGGATGGCGATCTGGTTCGCATCGTCGGTCAGCACGGCGATCTTCACATTCGCGTCGGGGTGCTCCTTCGTGTAATCGTAAAAGGTCATCTCGGCGTTCAGCGTCGCGTCGATGCGCCCGCTCAGCAGCAGCTCAAACGTCTGGTTCAGGTCGTCAACGCCCGTCACCGTCGCGCCGTACTGCTCGGCCAGCTCGGCGTAGGTGCTGGAGATCGTGTTTGCGGTCTTTTTGCCCTTCAGGTCCTCCAGCGTGTTGATGCTGTCATCGTCGGCCTTGGTGATGACGGCGGTGCGGTTGAAGGCGTAGGGCGTCGAGAAGTCGTATTTTTCGGCGCGTTCGGGGGTGATGTCCACGCCGTTGACCATGATGTCATAGCGGCCCGCGTCCAGACCGGCCAGCAGGCCGTCCCACTCGCCCTCGACAAACTGCGGCTCAACGCCCAGCTTCTTCGCGATCTCGGTGGCGACCTCGACGTCGTAGCCGACGAGGTTGTCGTTTTCATCGTGGTAGGTCCAGGGTGCCCATGTGCCCTCCATCGCAACCGTGATGGTACCCTTGGCCTGGATCTCGCTCAACAGGTCGCCGGACGCGGCCTCGGCGGTGCTCCCGGCGGCGGATTCCGCTGCGGGCGCGGTGGCGGCGGCGCTGCTGCCGCCGGCGG